>Ga0114934_10000190_pt1 | contig 37733 bp, 30 predicted proteins | sample 4SBtaG_2_FD_99695 | JGI IMG/M metagenome (GOLD analysis project Ga0114934, IMG submission 99695) | Deep subsurface microbial communities from Kolumbo volcano to uncover new lineages of life (NeLLi) - 4SBTROV10_white metaG | ecosystem: Environmental > Aquatic > Marine > Volcanic ...
CTATTTTTTTTGCTTGTTCTTTTTCATTTTGTTCTTTTTTATTTTGTTCTTTTCTGCTTTGCATTTTTTTATAATGATCTTTTCTATTAACCATTGTTTTCACATTTTTTTTATTTTATTTATTTTTTTTATTTTATTTATTTTTTTATTTTAAGAATATAATGTTTATTTTTTTATTTATTTTTTTTATTTAAATGATTTGTACCATTTTTCGTATTCTTTATGTGTTGTGAATAAATGTAAGATGTAAAGGGTATTATTTTCTATTTTGTAAATTATCCTTGCTTGTTTTGTTACTTGTTCAACATTAAAAGGTAACCCAAATTTTAAGTGTTTTCTTGGGGGTATTGTAGTCATTTTTTTAATGTGTTTTTTAAAAAGTTTTTTAAGTGTTTTATCTGCTGTATTATATTCTTTTTCAGCATTTTCTGTTATTAGTATTTTCATTTTTTTTCACTCTTTTTTTTTTAAAGGAATTAAAGGATTAATTTTTTATTTTTTTTGGATTTGTTTGAAGTTTTTTGTTTTTATTTTTCCTGTTTTTATTTGCTCCATTTCTATTTCTATTCCTTTATTAACTAATTTAACTTCTTCTTCTTCAAGTGCTTTTTCATAATTTAATAATGCTTGTCTTATTACTTCTGTTTGGTTTCCTGCATAGCCTCTTTTAATTATTTTTTGAATTATTATTTCGTAAGGTGTTCCTAGTTTAATATTCATTTTAATTATTCCTCCTTTTTTTATGTTTATTTATTGTTTATTGTAGTATATAAATAATGTTTATTTATTGTTTATTATAATGTGTGTTTATTGCTTATTTATTGTAGTTGTATAAATAATACTGCTTATTTATTGTAGTTGTATTAGTAATATTTATTTGTTATTTTTGATGTTGTGTTTTTTTAACGTATTTGTTTATATACTTTTTTTGTTTTATTTTGTAGTATGTATAATTATTATGGTGGAGGCAGTGGGGGTTTGAGTAAAAGTTTGCCTCAGATTCTTGGTTTGATTGTTTTGGTTGTGACTTTGTTGTTTTTGTTAGTTAATTTTGGTTATATGAGGCCTTGTGATTTGCCTGGTTTTGAAAAGCTTTATTATGGTGTTAGGGGTTATCCTCATATTGCTATTGTTAGTGGTGCTGATGGTACTGGTAATCCTGAGTTGTTAAGAAATATTATTATTGAGAGAACTCATCAGTTTCCTGTTGAGTTGAGTGTTAGTAATTTGTTGGGTCATGGTGCTTTGGATTCTTATGATTTGGTTATTGTTGAGCATGCTAAGACTATGGATTCGAGTGCTTTGGTTTCTTTTAGTGATTATGTTCGTAAGGGAGGTAAGCTTGTTTGGATTGGTGATGCTGGGAGTAAATTAACTGATAATGATTACTTGTGTAAGAAGGTGAGTTTTAGTTTTTTGCCTGCTGTTGAGCAGATGGTTCCTACTTATGATAATGGTAGTCCTGTTGTTGATGATAATGGGCAGGCTGTTTTGAAGAAGCAGAAGGTATGTGGTGATTGGACTACCCCCTATTCTCCTGATGTTCCAAGTGAGTTGCATGCTGGTTTATGTGCTCATGATTTTACTGGTTTAGTTCTTAATTTTATTAAGGAGAATGAGAGTTATTACAAGCAGGCTACTTCAGGTCCTGTTACTTTATGTGATGATAAGAGTATTGCACAGAATCCTTATCAAGTTAAGAATGCTGAGAGTATCTTAAATTGTATTAAACTTATTAAGGAAAAGACAGGGCTTAATATTAATGAGATTGTTGCTGATAATGTTAGTGAGTATTGTGATTTTGGAGTGAATTATTGGGATAGGGGTGCGAGTAAGTCAAGCACTGATAAGATTATTCCTCCTATTAATTTTGGAAGCAGTGTGTTAGGTGCTGATTATGTTGGGCAGTTAAATAATAATACTGGAACTAATTTGTTTTTATCTCCTGTTGTTAATCATTTGTTAATTGAGGGTTATGAATCAAATGTTGATGCTAGTACTTGGTTTGGTGTTGCTAATTTTACTATCGTTGATACCACTGGTTTTGAGTATAGGACTATGCCTATTATGAATTTGAAGTTAGGTAAGGGGAATAATTCGGTTACTTATCCTGCTATTTTTGTAAGTAATCCTGTTGGCCCTTCTTTTGGTAATAATGGTTTGGTTGTGTATTACGCTTTTCCTATTGAAAAATTGGTTGCGCAGGGTGGTGGTGGTAATTTAATTAATAACTTGTTAGAGTTTACTTTGTGTTTGAAGTAATTTGTAGTTTATGGGTTGGTTTTATAAATGTTATTTTCATTAAATTATGTGTATATTAATGATTTAATGTATATGATTATAAGAAAAATTAAGGGAATGTGAGTTTAGGAGGTTGTTTTTGTTATGCAGGAAGAAATGCCTTATTATGATTATGAAGAGGGTTGGAAGAAGAGGTTTGAGTTAACTATTCCCTTATTGCTGCTTGTTTTAGTTGTGCTTGTTTTAGCTTGGAAAATGCAGTGGTTATGTGGCGTGCCTGGTTTAGGTGCTGTTGCTTGTGGTGGTTCTGTTCATAATATTTTGATTATTGGGAATGATCCTAACATTGAGTTGATGTTAAATGATGTTGGCTTGAATTTTAATCATGAAGTTTTAAACCCTGATGAAATTGCTTCTTTGCGTGATGCTGATTATTTGAAGAAGTATGATTTGATTATTTTAACTGAGAATACTGGTTTAAATGGTAAGAAGGATGTTTTGCCTAATGCGTTTAGGGGTTTTTTAGCTCAGGCGTTAGTTAATAAGAAGTTTATTTTGTTTTCTGGTGCTGGTACTAAGGATACTGCTGAACCTTATTTGAATGGTTGGACTGCTGATGGCATGGGTAATTTTGTTCCTGTTTCTTGTAAGACTGTTGATTGTGATTTGGATTCTCATAGTGTTTCTCAGATGAAGTTTAGGATTTTGGATACTAGTAGTCCTATTTTTGAGGGTTATAATCCTACTCAGCCTATTAATATTTCAGGTACTGGTAGTTTTGAGTATTTGCCTGTTAATTTAAATGGGGGTAATGTTCATGCTTTGGGTGTTATTGAATCTGAGGTTGGTACACAGACTTTATCTGACTATGGAATAGTTGAGGGTTCAAGTGGCGTAACTGGAAAGACTATTTATTTTGCTTATAATCCAAGCAGGACGCCTACTATTTTTAAGAATGTTGTTGAATATTTATTAGGAGGTAGTGAATAATGGCTGATTTACCATATTATTATGGAGAAAAGGGTTCTAGGAAGTATTTAGAGAGCTTAGTTCCTTTAATTATTTTAGTTTTAATTGCAGTTGTTTTGGTTGGTAAGACAACTAATGTTTTTTGCGAGGTGCCTGGTTTAGATACTACTTTATGTAGTAATTCAGGTAATATTAGAATTTTAATTATAGGTAGTTTAGAAAAAGTTGATTCTGATAAGGGAGGTACTTTGGTTAATGCTCCTGAGTTGAAATCTTTTTTAGATGGCCCTATGGCTGCTGCTTGTAATATGCAGTCTATTACTTTGCCTAATCCTGATTTTTTGACTTATGCGCAGGTGGCTGTGTTGAAGAAGAATGATTTGGTTATTTTAGCTGGAAATAGGGAGTATAATCGTGCTGTTAGAGAAGCTATTTCTGATTATTTAAAGTCAGGTGGAAAGGTAGTTATTATTGGTGATGCTGCTACGAAAGACCCTAATGATAATTTAGTTAGGGGCTGGGGGCATATGCAGGTTCCAATTGAGTTAAAAAGAAGTCATGATACTTCTAATAATATTCCTCATTTTACTTTGAAGAATCCTATTATTAGAATTATTGATATTGATAATCCTATTAATAAGATTAGTCAGAGTTTGAATTTGAATTTAAGTGAAGTTACAGATAAACCTACTTGTAATAATAATTTAACTGTGATTGATGTTAATCCTTTGTCTGGTGGGGTTATTAGTATGTTAACTGGTGAAGATAATGAAACTGGGGAAGATAGGGTTGTTCCTGCTGTTGTTGAAGAAAAAAGTATTTTTGGAGGAGGAACTGTTTATTACTTCTCTTTTGACCCTGGATGCAGTCAAGATATGTGGATTTCAACTGTTCAGGAGATGACTGGTAAGCAAACATGCCACTTGCAATAAGTGGTTTTATTTCTCTTTTTTTTTATTTTTTTTATGATATTGTTTTTTATACTTTTGTTGTGTTTTTTATTTTATGTTAAGTTTGAATATTTTTAGTATTTTATTTTTGGTTTCTGCTGTTGTTTTGTTTACTTTGTTTTTTGTTTTGATTCAAAGTAAGTCGAAGAGTAAGGCAAGGGGTTTTTATAACTGGTTCATTTTGTCAGCTGGTTTTTGGATGTTAAGTGATGTTGTCGAGTATTCAGTTAATAATTCTTTGATTGCTAGGGTTGGCTTGATTTTTTCTTATTTTTTTGTTTCAGTTGCTTTGTTTTTTTTAGCAAGAACTATTTTTGAATTAGAAGGTGAAAAAAATGATTGGATTTCTTTGATTCCTTTTGCTTTTTTTATTTTGCTTGCTCCTTCTTTTGAAGTTAAGAGAAGTGTTTTTGTTTTGTTTAATGATTTTATGAATTTGCCTTTGTTGGTTTTTTCTTTTATGGAGTTGGGTTTTTTCTTGTTTTTAGTTTTTAGTTTGTTTAGTTTTAGAAGAAAAATTAAGAAAAAGGAGGTTAGGAAAAAGTTGTCTTATTTTGCTTATTGTTTGTTGTTTATTGTTGTTTTTAATTTTTTCTATTACTTGTTATCTGTTTTTGATAATTTGCCTCCTTTAACGTGGTTCTCAGCTATTTTGTTTGTTGTTGTTACTTATCCTTTGTTTAAAGGTTGAGAAGGAAATTATTTTTTCTTTCATGCGATTGAACTTTGTTCAATCGATGCATCAAACAATTTTTAATTGTTTGCATGTCCCAATGTTTTCTTTTTCCATAGTATTTCACAGAAAAAAGAAAAGCTGTTGTTGTTACTTATCCTTTGTTTAAAGGTTGAATAAGAGGTTGGTTTTTTATATGTTGTTTGTGTTTATTCCATTTAGAAATAATTTTTTTTAGGAGGTTTTTTGTTTATGGTTAATGAGTTAAATGGTGTTGATTTAGTTGATGCTTTTTTGAATGGTATTCCAGGTAAAGATAAGGGTGAGAAGGTTGAGAGGAAGTCATGGGATGATTATTTTATGGACTTAGCTCATTTGGTTGCAAGCAGAAGCACTTGCAGGAGGCATAATGTGGGTGCTGTTTTGGTTAGTGAGGGTATGGATATTATTAGCACTGGTTATAATGGTGCTGTTCGTGGTTCAAAAGATTGTTTAGAATTAGGTTGTTTGAGGGATCAGTTGGGTATTGAAAGTGGAACGAGGCATGAGATTTGTAGGGCTGTTCATGCTGAGCAGAATGCAATTATTAATGCTGCTAGGCAAGGTGTTTCTACTTTGAATAGTACTATGTATGTTACTATTAATCCTTGTTTAATTTGTGCGAAAATGATTATTAATGCAGGGATTAAAAGAGTTGTTTATGAAGGTTCTTATCCTGATAAGGTTGGAGTGGAGTTTTTAAAGTCAATGGGTTTGATTGTTGAAAATTATAAAACAGATAGATTGGATAGGTATGTTACTAAAAAATATTAAATTTAAGTATTAAGTTATTATGTCTTTTTTTTTAGTACCTCTTTGTAGAATTAGTTTTTTTTATAGTCATGTTTTAGTCATGATTGAAACGATACCTTTATATATATGTCATGACTTAATCATGATAGATAAGAATGTCTGTTAACCTAAATGACTTAATTAAAGATAACGTGGAACAAGAATATAAAGATTTGGTTTTTGACATTAAGTATGATAAGGAACAGTTTAAGGACCCTATGACTATTGGACTGTTGCTTTATAGGTTAACAATGGAAAGAAAAAAAACAAATGAACTATTCACCAAAATTCTCAAAAAATTGGACAAGCAACAACTAAAAACGCAAGTAAAAGAAGTTCAATTAAGTGAACTTGAACAAAAAATAATAAGTTTTGTTAAAACCCATAAAACAACAGACGCTGAAGAAGTTCAAAAGCACTTTGGGTACAAGGGCAAGAATGCTGCCTCCGCACGGTTGAATTCTCTCTATAATCAAGGGCTTTTGAATAAGAAGCGTGTTGGAAAAAAGGTTAAGTATTGGATTCAGGAGTAAGCTCTTATTGTGACGCAGAAGGAGCTTTACTCCCCTACACCTCTTTTTTTTATTTAATTTAAAATTAGTTAAGTTAAATCTTTTTTTATTTAATTTGTTTTTTTATTATTTTTGTTTTTTTATCCTTTCTCTTATTTTTTGTAATTGTTTTCCTGCTTCTTCTTCTGTTAATCCTTTTTCATGTATTAAATCCATGTATAATTTAAGCTGTTGTTTTGAGTCTTTTAATTTATTTAAGTTATATCCTTTTTCTTTCATTAATTCTTCTGTTTTTCTTTCATCTGCTTTTTCTTTTCTTATTTTTTCAAATGTAAATATGTCTTCTAACATTTTCTTTTTTGTTGTTCTTTTTTCATTTACTTCTTTTTCATATTTTTCTGCTTCTTCAGGGTAATCTGTATAAAAATTAAGGGGGGTTCCTAATAAATTTCTTTCAAACTCTTTAAATTCTTCTTTAGGTATTGTTTCTGTTTCTCTTCTTTTTTTCCAGAAGTCTCCTCCTTTTAATTTTTCAAACCATGTTTTTACATGTGCTTCTTCTATTGTTTCAGGTGTTTCTTCTAATATTAATTTTTTTAATTCTCTTTTAAATTCGTAATATTTTTCTTCAGGTATTTCTTTTATTTTAAAATTAGGATTTATTCTTCTCCCTCTTTCTATTATTATATCCTCTCCTTTCCATCTTAATTCCCCCTTTGACCCTATTGTAAGCCCTACTCTTTCAGCTGCTTCTTCAAGCATTTTTCTTCCTTCTTCTCCTTCTGGTACTTTGAAAATAATAGGCATTTTTTCAACTGGCTTTTCTTCATGTTCTACTTTACCTTTTTTGTTTTTATAAAATTCAAGTTTTCTTAATATTGAATTTTTTTTCTTCTTTTTTTCTGTTTTAGGTGTTCTTTCATGAGAATATCTGTACTTCATAGTTATAATTTACTCTTTTTGTTTAATAAAAAATAAGTAGTTTATTAAAAAAATTCAAAAAAGCTATGTTTTTTGAAGAGCGGTTTTTATTTTTTTTAGGATTAACTATTGTTAGGTATGTTTTTTATTCGCATCTGAATTCTTTTTCTTGGTATTGTGATGATAATAAGTAATAATTTCCAGTATCAAGTGGAGTTGTTTGTTCATCTGAAGTGTTAAATATTGGAACCCATGCGCTTTCACCTGGGTTTATTCCTCCTCCTACTAATGAGGGGAAGTTAATGTATCCTACTTGTATACTGTTGCTGTTATAAACATCTGCTGTTGTATCTAATTTTTGCTGTCCGTTATTTTGCACGTAGACATGAGTTGTGTTGCATTTTATTATTTCAGCTGTTTTTTTTATTCCTGAAACTCCTGGTTTTCCAGTGTAACTTCCTACCCAGTACCATACTCCTACGCTTGCTATTACTGATATTGCAATTAGTAGTACTACTGCGATTACTGGTGATATTCCTTTTTTCATTTTTTTTAAAATCAACTCATTTTTAATTTTTTTTTAAAAAAAATATTGTGAATAAAAAAAATTGTTTTTTTTTTAAAAAAAATTTTTGTTTTTTAAAAAGAGAAGGCAATTGATGCCTTCCTTTTTAAAAATTTAAGGTTTTTTTTATTGTTGTTTTTAGCAACTGAATGGTGTTGTTTGTATGTTTGTTCCTAGAACATTGTAATTTCCACTTATAGCTGTTGTAATTGCTCCTCCGCTTGTATTATACAATGGAACCCATCCAGATGCTCCTGATGCTATATTTGTATCTGAAAAGTTTAATGTTCCTTGGTCTACCCCTTCTGTTGTGTAAAAGTGTACTGCTGAGCTTAGGGTTTCTTGTCCTGTGTTTTGTACATATACTGCTGTTCCATTACAACTTTGTATTGCCATTGTTTTTACGTTTGTTGTTACATTTGGTTGTCCTGTGTATGCACCTACCCAGTACCATACTCCTACAGCGGCTATTACTGCGATTGCTATTAATAGAACAACTGCAACTACTGGTGATATTCCTTTTTTCATGTTTATCTTACCTCCGTTATTTTTTTAAGATAATTTTTTTTGTTAATTCTATGAAAGTCAAGTTTTGTTTATAAAGATTTTGGTTTTTCAATATGTGTTTGCTTATTAATTATTTTAGGTATTATGCCTTCGTTTATTAGTTTTATTTTATTTTGTTTTTGCATTTTTTTTAGTATTTGTATTAATTTGTCTTGTGGTATGTTCAGGTTTTTTGATATGTCACTTATTCTTAATTTTATTCCTTTAGGCATTTTTTCTATGAAGTGGTTTATTAATTCTTCTTCGTTTATTGTTGTTGTTTGTGCTATTTGTTTTGCTTTTTTTATTTTTTGTATTTCTTTTTCTCCTATTTGTTTGTAATTTTCAAGAGTATTTGTTATTTGTTCATATTTATTTATTGCTTTTTGTAAGTTTTGTTGTTGTGTTTTTGGTGCTTGTTTTTTTATTTTTTTAAGTTCTTTTGTTAAATTAGGTTGTTTTGTTATTGTTTCATCTGGCAAGTGTAGGTTGTCTAGTATTTGGTATAAGTTTGATTTATGTTCTTGTTTTATTGGTTCTTTTGCTTCTTTTATTTTTTCATGCACGTCATTTAAGTGTTTTTTTATTTCTTGCACGTGTTTTTTTGGAAGTATTATATTTTGTTGTATTGTTTGTTCTAATTCATTTATTTTAGTTGTTAATTCTTGTACTTCTTTTGATATTCTGTTTGTTGTTTTTAGTTTTTGTTTTATTTCATTTATTTTTTCTTGTGTTTCTTTTAATTGTTGATTTGTTTGATTTTTTTTTTCCATTTGCTCTATTTTTATTTTTATTGTATTCAACGTATTTTGAATGTCTTTTATATTTATCTGCGGGTTTGTTGTGTTTTGTTGTGTTTGTTTTATTTTATTTTGTAATTTTTTTATTTCTGGTTTTAGTATTTGTTTGTTTTGTCTTGAGCTTAATTCTTCATATTGTTGTTGTAGTTGCTCGAATTTTTGGTTTATGTAACTGATTTCCTGTGCTTCTCCTATTGGGTAGGATTCTGTCCATTGATTAAGTTTGTTTACTTCTTGTGATAAGTCGTTTATTTTTGTTATTATATCTTTTAATTTTTGTTCTTCTTCTTGGCTTTCTTTTGTAGTGTTGTCTATTATTTTTTTTAATTCTTGTATATTCTGTGTTTCTTTTTCTACTGTTTCTAGTTGTTTTTTTATTTCATTTTGTTTTTGTAGTTGTCCTGTTTTTAGTAATTCTTCGAAGTGGTTTATTGTGTTTTCCATACTGTTTATTTTCATTTTTAAAGTATCATAAGTGCTTGTTTTTTTAATTAGTTCTTCTTTGTCTTCTTCTATTTCTTGTATTTCTTTGTTTGTTTTTTCTATATTACTTTTTAGTATATTTACGTCTTGTTTTATTGCCTCTATATTTTTTTCTGCTTTTTCAGGTGTTTTTATTACTAGTTGTTCTACTTCTTGTATTTCTTTGTTTAAGTCATTGACTTCTTTTTTTATTACCTGCATTTGAATGTTGTTTGGTAGTTGTTGTATTTTTTCTTGCAGTTCTGTTAATTTTTTGTTCAGATTGTCTATTGCTATTTTTTGAGTATTTATTAATTGTTTTAAATTTTGCGTTTGGTTTACTTTTTGTTCTATTGTTTTTATTTCTCCCATTATTCCTAGTTGTGATTCTGCTATTGCTTTTAGTGTTTGTTCTGTTGTGTCGTCATTGTTTTCGCTTGCTTCTATCATTGCATCCATTAGGTAGTTGACTTTGTCTGCTACTTTTTTGCTTTGTCTTAGAGCTACTTTTACCATATCTTCTAATTCTCTGTCTCTTGCATATCCTTCTAGTTGTTTTTTGTGATTTACGCTTGTTTCTAGTTCTGTTATGCTTTGTTTTAATTCTTCTTGGCTTTTTTTTAGTTTGTTAATATCCACCATATTATGTTATTCTCCTTTTCTTTTTTATGAACGTATGGAGTGTTTAAAAAAGTTTAGTTTGGCTTGTTTTTGCTATACCATGCTAGCCAGATGATTATTGCTGTACCTATTAATATTGTTCTCCAGAGCAAGTCGTGTGTGAAATGTAATGCGGTTTCTCCTGCTTTGTATCCAATGTAAGTTGTTGTTATTAGTCTTAGTATGTTTACTGCGTACATTAGGGGTAATGCGATTATTAATGCTTTTAATTTTTTTCTTATTTTGATTCTTGGTGTTGCTAAAATTAATGCTGTTATTGCAAATAATCCTATCCAACCAATGCATTCTGGAATAATTTCTATTTGCATTTCTTGTTTTCCATTGTTTGTTATTATGTATGCTGTGGAGTAGTAGACGGGGTTGCCTTGTTGTTGTAGTTCTTTGATGTATTCTTGTATTATTTTTTCATCATCTGGGTGTATGTGTTTTGCTCTTATTTCTGTTTGTCCCTTTACTTGTTTTTTTTCATTTAAGTATCTTGATAATTGCATTATTGCTTGGTTTTTTCCAGGATAATTGTTTATTCTTATTACTTGTTCGTAGAAGTTTGCATTTATTCCTGTTAATTTTAATAGTGATGTTACTTGATTGCCTACTAGTCTTTTTTCAAAAGTCATTTGCCTTTCTGTTGCCATTAAGTAACTTAGTAGTATTGCTGCTATTGTTAATATTGCTATGAATTGCATTAAATTATTTAATTTTTTTTCTCTTGTTTTTTTAACTGTGCTTGTTTTTTTGGTTTTATTTTTTGGTTTTTTTATGCTTTTGTTTAATTGTGTTGTTTTTTTAATTGTATTTGTTTTTTTGGTTTTATTTTTTCTTGTTTTTGTAGTTTTGTTTGATTCTGTTGTTTTTTTGGTATTGTTTGTTTTTTTGCTTGTTTTTTTTGCTTGTTTAACTGTTTTAGTTTTTTTGTTTTTCATTGTTTTTTGTTTAAGTTATTTGTTGTTTTAAATATTTTGGTTTCTTTTTTTTAGTTGGGTTGTTTTGTTTAATGTTTTTATTCTTGTTTGTTCATTTAATTAGTTAATGGTTAAAAAAATTGATTTGAAGAGTGTTTTGTTTTTGTTAGGTTATAAGATTGGTAATGATGGTGTTGTTGAGGAGTCTAGTAATCAGTTGGGTTTGATTAGTTTGCAGAATACTGGTGATGGGGGTGTTTTAAGGATTCATTCTGATGCTGATTCTTTTTTTTATAATGGTGGTGATTTGAGTGATGTTGAGGGGTTGTGTTTTTTAAGTCGTGTTAGTTCTCGTTTTGTTTATTTTGAGGGTGCTGAGGATGTTAAGGTTAGTAAGAATGAGTTTGAAGGTTTTTTGTTTAATGCTTTGAGTGAGTATTATGTTGTTGGTAAGAAGGGGGTTGCTGGTTAGTTTTTAATCTTTTTTTTTGTTTTGTATTTTTTTTTTAATTGCTTTTTTATTCTTTTTTCGTATTTCTTTTTTTTTTTTATTTCTTTTTTATACTTGTTTTGTTTGTTTTTTATTTGATGGATTTTAAGGTTAGTAGTAAAGATGATTTAGATTTGCTTGAAAGTGAAAGTGGTTTTTTTATTGGTAGGAAGAAAAGTGTTTATGAGAAGTATGGTGAGGAGGGGGGTTTGCTTCTTGGTAGGGTTTTGGATGAGCAGGGTTTTCATAAGAGGGTTTATTTAGATGGTTTGAGTCCTCACGTGGTTTTTATTAGTGGTGCAAGGGGTAGTGGTAAGTCTTATTCGTTGGGGGTTATTGCTGAGGAGTTGGTTTTGAAAAATCCTAATGTTGCAAGCGTGGTTATTGACCCTATTGGTATTTTTTGGAGCATGAAGTTTCCAAACCGTGATTCAAAGGAATTAAGTGTTTTGAGTGATTGGGGTTTAGAGCCAACTGGTGTTGAGAATACTCGTGTGTTTGTGCCTTATGGTTTGAGGAATAGTGTGCCTGGTAATACTTATGATAAGTTGTTTTCTTTAAAGCCAAGTGAGTTAAGTGTAGATGATTGGTGTCTTACGTTTGGTATTGAGAGGTTTTCTCCAAGTGGTTTGTTGCTTGAAAAGGCTATTGAGAAAGCAAGAGAAAAGTATAGTGATTTTGGCTTGGATGAGTTAATTAAGGTGATTGAAAAGGATAAGGAGCTTGTTTCGAAGGAAAAGGGTTATAAGAGTGATTCAAGAAGAGCTCTTGTTTCAAGATTAGAAGCAGCTAAATCATGGGGGGTGTTAAGTAAGGAGGGAACTTCTCTTGCTGAAGTTTGTAAGGCAGGGGTAATAAGTGTTATTGATATTAGTTTTTTAGATGAAAATGTAGCTTCTCTTGTTATTGGAATGCTTGCGAAGAAGATTCTTAATGCACGTAAGCTTGTTACGCGTCAGGAGACGATGGGGGGTTTTGTTGAGTTGAATGATTTAGAGGAGGTTGTTGATAAGGATATTCCTCCAACTTGGTTGTTTATTGATGAAGCACATACGTTGATTCCAAGTGGTTCTTCAAAAACAGCTGCGACAAGCTCTTTGATTGAGTATGTTAAGCAGGGGAGGCGTCCTGGATGTAGTCTTGTTTTTGCAACTCAACAGCCGTCAGCAATTGACACTAGGGTATTATCTCAGTTGGATTTGTTGCTTTGCCATAAGCTTATTTTTAATGAGGATTTAAAAGCTGTTTTGAAAAGAATGCCTACTAGTTTGCCTCAGGAGTTTACTAAAAGTGGTTTTATTAAAAAGCTTCCAATTGGAGTGTGTTTAACTGGTGATAGGAGTGATGAGACGTCAAGGGCTTTTGTAATGCAGGTTCGTCCGAGGTTGTCTCAGCATGAAGGAAGAGAAGTTAATACTAATGAGGAGAAAAAAGTTGATTTAGAGAGTGTTAAAAAGTTGCTTGTTGATTTAGTGTTTAAAAAAGCAAGTGTAAGGGGAAAAATTTCATTAAGTAAAGTTGATGATTTTGTAGAAATTATTTCAAAAAGGTACAAAGTTAAGATTGATTCAAGTGATATTGTTAATTCTTTATTAAAAGAAAAAGAACTTTTGTTAAAAGAAGGATTTTTGATTGTTCCTAGTTTTGAGAAAAAGAAGAGGATTAAGGAGTTAGGTTTGAAGGCTGTGAAGTTGAAGGTAAGTAGTGGTGAGGCTGAGCAGTATGCTGAAAAACATAAGCATAAGAAAAAACTTGGTTTGTTTGGTGAAGAGGAAAAGGTTAAAAAAATTGATTTAATTTATGAACCTTTGTTTAAGCTTGAAGTACAGGTTAAAACAAAGCAGGGGTTTGTTAAAAAAATGATTTATGTGGATGAGGAGCTTGAATTGTTTTATAAAGATAAGAAGGGTGTTAGAAAAACTGAGGTAGTTAATGACTTGTTAGGTTTGAATTTTAAAAAAGTAAGTGTTTTAAAAGCGCTTGGGAAAACAAGTGATTTTAAGAAGCTTATTGCTTTAACTGGTTTGAATGCACAGGTGCTTGGTAGGAATTTAAGTGATTTAGTTAGAGCTGGTTTTGTTTTAAAAAAAGATGATAAGTTTGTTTTGAAGAAAAAAATTATGATTCCTTGTTTTGAGGATTATGACTTGGTTTTGAATGAGGAGGAGCCGAGGAGTGTTGAATTTAATGATTTTGAAGTAGATGAAAAATTAGTTAAAAAATTACCTGTGGTTTTAGAGGATGCTAGGGTTCTTTCACTTGTTAAGTTACTGAAACCAGTTTGGAAGATAACTTATGTTAATAATAAAAATCAGGAGAGAACAGAAAAGATAAATGCATTTTAAATGCAAGAAAAGATTGATAATTTTTTTTTGTTATAATATTATTTGAATTTCTTTTTGATTTTTTTGTTTATTGTTTATATATTTGTTTTGTGTTTTTTTGTTATTGTATGGGTGTTGAGAATTTAGTTTTTCAAATTGGTATTACTTTGCTTGTGTCTATGTTGTTAGGTGCTTTGTTTGCTAAGTATAAGCAGTCTGAAATTGTTGGTTATTTGTTAGGAGGTATTTTGTTAGGTCCTTATGTTCTTGGTTTTATTAAGCAGACTGACACTGAAGTTCTTAATTTGTTTAGCGAGTTAGGTGTTCTTCTTCTTTTGTTTTTTATTGGTTTGGAATTGGATGTGAAAAAATTTAAAGAAGGTGGCTTGTACGCTTTTGTTTTAGGTCCTGCGAAGATTGTTATTTGTTTCAGTTTGGGTTATCTTTTAGGTGGTTTGTTTGGCTTTACTAACATTGAAAGTATTTTGCTTGGTTTAATTATGTCTTTCACTAGCACTGCTATTATTGGTAAGTACTTGATGGATAATGAAATGATGGGCAGTTTAGAAGCTAAAATTGCTATTCCTATGCTGTTGATTGAAGATTTTGTTGCTGTTATTGCTTTAGCTTTGTTATCTAATTTAGGTGTTGGAAGTAAATCTAATATTAATAATGTTGTTTTGAATAGTGTATTTTTTATGGTGTTTGCTGTTTTTGTTATTGGCAGGTTTTCTGGTTATTTGATTAAAATTATGGAAAAATTAGATTATGAAAGGCATATTACTTTATATTCACTGGGTATTGCTTTGGCTATGTCTTACTTAGCTGCTTATTTTGGTTTATCTCCTGCTATTGGCGCTTTTTTAGGTGGTTTTTTATTAGCTGGTTTTGGGCATGTTGAAAAAATTAAGAAAGAGTTAGGCTTGTTTAGGGATTTTTTTGCAGCGTTTTTCTTCGTAGGTATTGGCTTGCATTTCGTGCCTACTAGTTGGGACGTGGTTTTCATGGGCTTGATTATTTTAGTTGTTTATATTTTAGCGCAGGTTTTAGCTTACGGGTTCTTTGGAGTGTTGCTGGGTTTAAGTTCTCATTTTAGTGTTCATTTAGCTAATTTAATGATTGCCATTGGAGAATTTTCTTTAATTATTGCAGGTGTAGCTATTAGTTTAGGCACTCCTCATGCTCAAGAATTGCTTGGGATCGCGATTTTTTTAGGCCTTACTAGTACATTTGCTATGACTAGTTTGATTAAGTATTCTGAATGGATTGCTAATTTCTTTTCATTATTAATCCCTGATTTTGTTGAACGTCCTTTTAAAAAGATTCGTTTAAAGACACATGAATTAATTCAAGTTCCTTTAAGAAGCACGCATGTTCAAAATGAAGTGTTTGAACATTTAAAATTAATTGCTTTAAATTTATTTATTATAATGAGTGTTTGGTATATTTTGGTTTACGTGATTATTGAGAGTCATATTAGTGTAATGGTTGGTTATTCTAATCCTTTATTGTTTTCTTTTTTAGGATTAATTTTAGTTAGCAAGCCTTTGTTGTCTTTATTTAAGGAAATGAGGGAAATGGTATTTAGTGTGGTTAAAGTTGCTTCAAGCGATGTTTTCAGCAAATATGGTTTTAATCAATTAATTAGAATTGAAGAAGCTATTTCTGAAATTTTTACTAGTTTCTTTGTTTTTGTTTTAAGCTTTGTTTTGTTTTTAATTGGTTGGTATGTTGACTTAATTTTTGACTTAGCAGGAGTAGTTGTTTTTATTTTAAGTTTATTTTTATTGTTAAGAGGCGTGTTGATTTTACGCAGGGAAAGGCTGTTGGTTAAGAAAGGAGTGTTGACTACAAAAGAAGACGTGTTTTAATAAAAAACAAGTTTTGTTTTTAGAAGCTTTTTTGTATTGTTTTTTACTTGATTGTTTTTGCGAGTTTTTTTGTATTGTTTTTTACCTAATTTTTTTTTTAATAAAATAAGTTTTTTTTTGTATATTATTTTTTTTTATTTATTTACTTAATTTTTTTTAGAAATATTTTTTTGTGTTTTTTTAACTTTATTTTTTTTTAATAAAATAAGTTTTTTTATATACTATTTTTTCCTTAAATTACTTTAATGAAATTTAATTTGCTTGTGAAAACATTCAGTGAGCTTGAATTAACTTCTAGTCGTTTGAAAATGACTGACTTGATTGTTGACTTGTTTAAGAAAGCTGATAAAAAAGAAATTGATAAAATTATTTATTTACTGCTTGGAAGCGTAGGCCCTTCTTATCAGGATTATGAACTTGGCTTAGGTGCGTCATTAGCAGAACAAGCAATATCAAATGCTACAGGATACTCTTTGAAAAAAGTAGATGATTTATTTAAGAAGCTTGGTGATTTGGGTTTAGTTGCTGAAAAACTCGTAAGTGAAAAAAAGCAAAGTAGTTTGGCTTCAAAATCACTTACATTAGAGCATGTTTTTTCTTCACTTGTTAAAATTAGTAGTGTTGAAGGCAATGGTTCTCAAACTCTTAAAATTAGGTTATTATCTGAATTGCTTGGTAATGCAAGTGGGTTAGAAGCTAAGTATATTATGCGTATTGTGTTAGGTGATTTGCGTTTAGGTATCAGTGCCCCTACTATTTTAGATGCTTTAAGTGTTTTTGCTGTGGGGGATAAGTCGCTTCGCAGTGTTTTTGAAAAAGCTTTTAATGTGACAAGTGATTTGGGTTTAGTTGCAAAAACTTTTTTTGAAAAAGGATTAGATGCAATTAAGGAATTGAAAATGAGTGCAGAGCGTCCTGTTTTACCTGCTTTATGTGAGCGTCTTCCAAGTGCTGAGGAGATTATTAAGAGGTTTGGTAAATGTGCTGTTGAGTATAAGTATGATGGAATGCGTGTAATGGTTCATAAAAATAATGATGAGGTTAAGATTTTTTCAAGACGGCAGAGTGATTTAACTAGTATGTTTCCGGAGGTAGTTGAGGCTGTTAAAAAATTGCCTTTTAATTCTCTTATTTTAGATGGTGAAGTAATTAGTTTTAATGATGTTACTGGGGAGTACTTGCCTTTTCAAGGTACCGTTCAAAGAAAAAGGAAGTATGGTATTGATAAGCTTAAGAAAGAGTTTCCTGTGCATGTTTTCTTTTTTGATATTCTTTTAAAAAATGACGTGGATTTAACTGGTTTTCCTTTTGTAAAAAGAAGGCATTTTTTAGAAAAAGTTGTGCCTAATAAGGGTGTTTTAAAGTTATCTGAGCAGATTATAACTGATAATGTTGATGAATTGAAGCGTTTTTTTAATGAAGCTGTTGAAAAAGGGCTTGAGGGTGTTGTGGTTAAGGATTTAAATGCGGTTTATACTGTGGGTGCTCGTAAGTTTGCCTGGGTTAAACTAAAAAGAAGCTATGCTGGTGGTTTGGAAGATAGTGTTGATATTATTGTTGTTGGTTTTTATAGGGGTAAGGGTAAACGCACTGGGTTTGGTTTTGGAGGTTTTTTAGGAGCTGTTTATGACAAAAGTAAGGAGAAGTTTGTTACAATTGCAAGAGTTGGAAGTGGTTTTACTGAAGAGGATTTAAGTTTTTTTAATGAAAAACTAAGTAAAATTAAAATTAATAATAAAAGTAAATTAGTTGATTCTTTAATTGAACCTGATTTTTGGGTTGAGCCTAAGTTAGTTGTTGAGGTTGTGGCTGATGAAATTACTAGAAGTCCAGTTCATACTTGCGGGAGGGATAAAGAAGGAGTAGGGTTTGCATTAAGGTTTCCTCGTTTTATTAAATTACGTGAAGATAAAAGTATTTTTGATGTAACTACTGTTAGTGAAATTAAGGAAATGTTTGAGAATCAAAAAAGAACTAAAGTAGATAATTAAAGTAATTAAAATTAAATGGTAAGTATTGCTTTTTTTTTATTTTGTTATGTGATAAATTATTATTGCTGTTATTGTTCCTGTTATGATTAAAGTTATGTCTGTTGTTGTTATCCCAATTATGTTAAAAGGAATTAAATGATTAATTAAATTAATTAGTAATATTATTAATGCTGTTATTATGCTTGGTTTTATGATGTCTTTTAGTGTTTTTGTAATTAAGTCAATTGTCTTGAATGTTTTTTTGTTTTTGTCTTTTTCTCTAATGTAAAAAGAAGTTAAGAAAAGAATTATTATAACTATGAATAATGCTTTAAGATAATTTGTTATTAAATTAAAGGGGTTGAGTGTGTTAAGGGTTTTCTGAAAGTAAATAGTTATTATGATTAATGAAAGTATTGTTAAATAATAATGTAATCCTCTTCTTTTATCTCCTATTGTTTTCATTGTTTTTTATTATTATTTTAGTTGTTTTTAATTATTTACTTTATTTTCTCCCAAAACTACTTAGTTTATTGTCGTATAGTTATACGACTATTTTTTAAAGGTGTTTTTTATTTATTAATATTATGAATGACTTGGCTTTTTGGAGGATTCGTTCTCGAGCTTTTAATAAATTAGAATGGGTTAATAATTTTTTTTATTTGAAAAATTTTGTTTCTGCTTGTTCTCCTATTAAGAATGATGTTGTTTTGGATGTTGGCACTGGTTCTGGTGTTGTTGCTGATGCATTACTTCCTTTTGTGAGTAAAGTTGTTGGTTTGGATTTTTCTCTTGACATGCTTTCAAAGGGGGAGTGGGGAGGTAGAAAAACTTTTGTTTTAGGTAATGCAAAGAAAATGCCTTTTGAAAATGATTTTTTTGATTTAGTTGTAATGCGTTCTGTTTTGCATCATATTACTGATTTTCCTTTAAGAGCTTTGCAGGAATCACGTAGAGTTTTGAAAAAAGGAGGGAGGTTTGTAATTAGCGAGGGTGTTCCTCCTTCTGATTTTGTTTTTAAGCAGTATGAGGATATTTTTTCAATTAAGGAAAAAAGAATTTTGTTTAGAGAGGGGAATGTTGAAGGGCTTGTTAGGAAAGCAGGTTTTGAGAAGGTATCTTCTTTTTATTTTTGGATTAAGAAAAGTAGTGTGAAAAATTGGTTGAAGTACAGTGGTTTGAGTAAAGATAAGCAGGATGAGATTTTTAGTATTTATTTGAATGACAAGCAGTTGCAGAAAGAACATAATTGTGTTTTAACTCGTGATGGGGATTGTTTAGTTGATGTTAAAACAGAAATAGTTAAGGGATTTAAAGAATAAACTTTTATTTTTGTTTTTGATTTATTTGTTTGAATATTATTTTTTTTTAGATTTATATTTATGGCTTATGCTGAAGTAATTTTTTTTTTTAAATTTATTAAAACTATTAAAAAAGAAGGGGGGGTTAAGCAGTTGGTTGTAGTCATCCTTCTGTTTTTTATAACAGCATTTTACTAAGCGAGCTTAATTGCCCTTGCACTCTTTTTTTTTCTTACTTTTTTTCGTTTCATCTGTAATGCTTTCTTTTCGCCTCTTTTTTTAAAAAAATAAGTCATCGGCTTTTTATTAGTTAATTTACAGTCTCGTTTCTGTTAAAAAAGTTAAGCTGTCCTCCAGCTTTTTTTTTTAAAATTTTTTTGTTCTTTATTTTGAGTGGGATGAACTTCCTCACCTATTATAGGCGTAAGCTGTTTGCCAACTGCTTATACGGGAGTTAATAGTATGGTTTTAGTGATTTTATTTGAATTCAATGAAAAAGAAAAAATTTTTGATGTGATTGATTTTTTCTTTTCAAAAAAGTTTTTGTTTTTTCCTGTTTTAATTGGTTATTTTTATTTTTTTTTGAATGTGCCTTGAGCTTTTAGTACAAGTCGGGCTGAACACCTCGCGTGAGCTTAGTGCTTACACCCCTTGCCTATTAATCCCATCTTCTATGGGTGCTCTCGAACAAACCACTTCCAAGTCAAGCTTGGGGTAGTTTATTATGAAAGTCTATTTTTAAGGGAAGCTTCGAGCTTAGATGCTTTCAGCTCTTATCTTCTGGGACGTAGCTGCTCAGCTTGCCTTGTCAGACAACTGATGCACCAGAGGTCCCGACTCACCGTTCCTCTCGTACTTGATGAACCTTCCTCTCAGGCTTTCAACAATCCTTGTAGATGCCACCGTACTGTCTCGCAACGTACTGAACCCAGCTCGCGTGCGTCTTTGATGGGTGTACAACCCCACCCTTGGAAGGTACTGCCCTTCCAGGATGACACGTGCCGACAGCGAGAAAGCAAACCGCGGGGTCGATATGGACTCTCGCCCGCGACAACATCATTACCCCCAGGGTAACTTTTTTGACAGGATAGGCTCCCACCAAGGGAGTCACTATAGTTCACTAGGCCTCTCTTTCGAGTTTGGATTACTCTCTATACGGAATCCATTCAGGCTAACTTTTGCCCTTTACTCTCTACTCCGAATTTCTGACTCGGATGAGTTAACCTTTGGGCGCCCCTGATATCTTTTCAGGGGCGTACCGCCCCAGCCAAACCGCCCATCATGCGCTGTTCCCATAAAGGGTTGAAGAATACACGTATAAATAGGTAGTGTTACATGGTTGGCTCTGCAACCCCCGCAGAGGTTGCTTCGAAGCCTCCTACCTACGCTATGTATTTACAAGTATATTCTAACACATGACTGCGGTAAAGCTCCATGGGGTCTTCGCGTCCCACAAGGATTCGCTAGCATATTCACTAGCAAGTGATTTCACCAGGTTCTTCTCAGGGACAGTAGGACCCTCGTTACACCCTTCATGCAAGCCGCCAATTAAGCGGCGAGGTATTACGCTACCTTAAGAGCCTCAGAGTTAGGCCCGCTCTTCACCAGCGCTTATTCCCGTTGAACCGGGGTTTCACGTACTGGCAGTGAGCAGGTGTCAGCCTCAGTACTTACCGTTACCGGCTTGCTGAGACTTGTGTTTTTGGTAAACAGTCGGAGTCCTCTTGTCACTGCGACCTCCTTTCCCCTACTAATGCAGGGGAAGCAGGCATCTCTTCTACCTAAGATACAAGACTATTTTGCCGAGTTCCCTTGAGAAGTTTGTCCTGTTACGCCTTAGCCTTTTCAGCTAGGGGCACCTGTGCCAGTTCTCGGTACGATCTTAAAAAATCCCAATTCTGTTTTCACTTTTCAAGGACTCCAGGACTTATCTGAACCACTTACGCGGCTATTCTAAGGTTTAAATTATTTCTCTTCGTTACGAAACTCCATAATCTTATCCTTATTAGACAAAACGATGGTTTTGCTCAGATTATCCCGAAGTGTTGTGAATACAGCGTGCGTTGCCGCTGGTATTTTTAAGGTTCCAGATTATTAACTGGATTCCCTTTCCCACTTGCCCGGTTAGGGGGGTGGTTAGGATCGACTTACTCTCAGCTGATGAACGTTGCTGAGAAACCCTGGCCCTTTTGGCGGAATCGTTTCTCACGATTCTAGGCTGTTACTTTCGGCAGGATCTTCTTTACAACGAGGTCCACAAGAAGTTACCCCCTTGCTTCTGTCCTCGCAGTATGCCTCCATACTTCGACACATGGATTATGTGTCGTCTAAGGTATCGGTAAATGGCTTTAGCCCCGTTAATTTTCGGCGCTTATAACCTAGACGGGTGAGCTATTACGCATTCTTTAAAGGATGGCTGCTTCTGAGCCTACCTTCCCGCTGTTTTGGGCTATAAACTTCCTTTACCCTTTAACACTTAGCCATTTTTTTGGGACCTTAACCTTAGGCTGGGTTGTTCCCCTTCCGGATACCAAGTTTACCCCGGCACCCCGACTCCCAACTTCTATGATGATAATGCCTTTGGAGTTTGACAAAAGAGCCGAGAATTTCTTCCCTTAACTCTTTAATCAGTGCTCTACAACATTATCTATCTCTGTTGAGGCTACGCTACGGCGTATATTTGGAGGAACCAGCTATTGCCGAGTTCGAATGGACTTTCACCCCTAGACCCAGGTCACCCGAGTAGAATGAACCTAACATCGGTTGATGGCTTCCATCAAGTTGATTCTTGACTTCACCATGCCCAGGACTAGATCACTACGGCTTCAGGTAATACAGCTGTGACTTCCGCCCTATTAAGACGGCACCCCTCGTATACTGCGGGTTATCGGTTTCCCTACGGTTACCTCTTTGCGAGTTAGCCTCGCCACAACTATATACTCCCTGCCCAGTGCTTCATGACTGAAGATAAGACACTGCGTAATCCAAACTCGTTTCCTTCGTTTGGAATAGCTTTGGTGCCTTATCGCTTATCGCTACTTAGTTTCAGGCTCTTTTAAACACCCTTCTGGGTTGCTTTTCAATTTTCCCTTACGGTACTTGTTCGCTATCGGTCTTGAGACGTATTTAAGGTTAGGAGTTGGTGGCTCCTATGTTTACGCTGAATCCAATCAACGCTACTCTGCTTACTGACTATCTGCCTCTTAGTTTTCTCTTACGGGAGTATCACCCTTTTACCTGTCACTTTTCAGTGAACTTCAAAGAAAATTAAGAGGTTTGAAACCAGAGCATACACCACATGTCTCTTAAATTACTTTAAGAGATTCGGTTTGCCTTGTTCCGCTTTCGTTCGCCATTACTAACGGAATTGCTGTTGCTTTCTTTTCCTGCGGTTACTAAGATGTTTCAATTCACCGCGTTGCCCCTCGTTGAAAACGAGTGATTGAGGAATCCTTAGATCAAAGACTACATGCGTCTCCCTAAGGCTTATCGTAGCTTGTCACGCCCTTCATCGTCGCTCAAGCCAAGTCATTCCCCAAGTAGCTTCTTGCACTTTTCAAAAGTAATTAAACCTATTTTTTTACAGGAATTTTTTTTATTAATCTTGTTTTTTGGTTGAAAAAATCACTTTTTTTTTGATTTTTTTTTCTTTTTCAAATTTATTCTAAAATCATTAAACCATACTACCCGCATTAACACTTAATTCAGTTTTATTAAATGAATTAATGAAACTGAATTGCATTTGGAAATTGAATTTTCAAATGCCCTTGCCTAATTCGATGCAAGGCGTGTTTTGGACACCATTACAATACTTGGTATTGCAATGTTGTGAATATTAAATGACTGCTTTACTTTATGCCATCTGTTTGATGTTTTTTTTTGAAAACCAGACGGCTTTATGCCGTCTGTCAATCCAATCGGTTTACAAGAACTTTTAGTTCGCGTAAACTTCAGATGGCCGTTGGCTGTCTATTGATTCAAACTTTTAAAGAAGACAGCTTTATGCTGTCTGTCGATCCAACGGACGGCCGTTGGCTGTCTATTGATCCAAACTTTTAAAGTTTGGTAGTGGACTCGACGGGAATTTTCGGAAGAGGGGGGTTTTTATACCCCCATCAGGTGTGGAGAGGGCGTAGCCCTTCCTCTTGAACCCGTGGCCTCTCGCTTGCAAAGCGAGCGATCTTTCGTGAAACCTTTTCCTGTTTTTTTTTGAATGATTTTTTTTTCCAGGAAAGTGATTTTACCACTGATCTACGAGCCCAGTGTTTTATTTAGTTTTTTTTTATAATGAAAGTTTTTTTTTAGGTAATTAAAGTAACTCGTTAAAAATTCGATTGAAGGAGGTGATCTAGCCGCAGGTTCCCCTACGGCTACCTTGTTATGACTTAGCCCATCTCACAGAACCTAGGTTCGACCACACCAAAATGATATGGTCTCGCCAAAACCCCGCTTGAGTGGCTTGACAGGCGGTGTGTGCAAAGAGCAGGGACATATTCACCGCGGAATAGTGATCCGCGATTACTAGGGATTCCATTTTCACGAGGGTGAGTTTCAACCCTCGATCCAGACTTAGATAAGTTTTAAGAGATTAGCTTCTCTTTTCAGAGTTGCATCTCGTTGTACTTACCAATGTAGGCCACGTGTAGCCCGGAAGATTCGGGGCATACAGACCTACCGTCGCCCACACCTTCCTCAAGTTTAGCACTTGCAGTCCTCTTAGAGTGCACTTTTTCGTAATGAAAAAGTTAGCAACTAAGAGCGTGGGTCTCGCTCGTTACCTGACTTAACAGGACACTTCACAGCACGAGCTGACGATGGCCATGCACCACCTCTCGACGAGTCAGGTAAGCCCTTCAGACTGACCTTCATACTGCCGTCTCCTCCGGTAAGATGTCCGGCGTTGTATCCAATTAAACCGCAGCCTCCACCCCTTGTGGTGCTCTCCCGCCAATTCCTTTAAGTTTCAGTCTTGCGACCGTACTTCCCAGGCGGCAGACTTAACGGTTTCCCTTCGGCACCCCATAACCACGTAGGTTACGGGACACCTAGTCTGCATAATTTACTGCTAGGACTAACCGGGTATCTAATCCGGGTTGCTCCCCTAGCCTTCGTCCCTCACTGTCGAGTGCGTTCTAGTAAGACGCCTTCGCTACCGGTGGTCCTTTCAGGATTAACACATTTAACCGCTACCCCAAAAGTACCTCTTACCTCTCCCGCCTCCAAGTCCAACAGTATTTTTAGCAATTTTCATCAGTTAAGCTGCGAACTTTCACTAAAAACTTGCTGGACCAGCTACGGACGCTTTAAGCCCAATATACGTGGACACCACTTGAACTGCCCGTATTACCGCGGCGGCTGGCACGGGTCTTACCCAGTTCTTATTCATCAAGCTATTTACACTTGACAAAAGCCAATGGTTTCCCATTAGCACTCGGAGTTCCCTTATCACGCTTTCGCGCATTGTAAAGGTTTCGCGTCTGCTGCACCCCGTAGGGCTAGGGGCCTTGTCTCAGTCCCCTTCTCCGGGCTCCAACTTTCATTGCCCGTACAGATCATAGGCTTGGTGAGCCATTACCTCACCAACAACCTAATCTGCCGCAGGCCCATCCTATGGCGTTACCTTTCAAGTAAACAACATTCCAGTATGTTTACTCTATCTGGTTTTACCCTCAGTTTCCCAAGGTTATCCCAGACCATAGGGCAGGTTACCCACGTGTTACTGAGCCGTTTGCCGAACTTACGTTCTGACTTGCATGACTTAATCGAACTCCAAAAGCAGTATCCTCCAGCAGGATCAACTGGAATTAAGCAGGCAATTTCAAAAGAAATTGAAGCTTATACTACTTACGTATATTTTTTGGTCGCATTATTATTTTTAAATTTAGGAATTTTTAACGAGTTTTTACTCTTACCTAAAAAACTTTCATCAGACTAAACATTAATTTGTAAAGCCGTCATATTAACTGTCATCGAATCCCGTTAAAAAACGGTGATCTCAAAAAAATTTTTTTGTAAAAACAAACAACTTTTGAGCTTGCTTGTTTTTTTTAATTTCTTTTGAAGATGATCAAATTTCCAGGATGGATTTTTTTTGAATGTTATTGAAATTCCAGGATGGAATTTTTTGAATGTTATTAAAATTCCAGTAAAGGAAATTTATTTGTTTAAAAAAACAGTCCAGCACTTTATTGTAAAAAAGTAAAGTACTTGCTTCTTTTTTTTTAAAAGAAGTATTTAATATTTTTACTTAAACCCCTTTATAAAGGTATCGGTTGTTTAATGCGTTTTTTTTGTTTTCCACCAGAATAATTTTTTTTGGTTTTTAAGTTCTTTTTCTTTGTCTTCTATTCTTTTTTCGTATTCTTCTGCTCTTTTTTTGAATTCTTTTTCATCTTTAGGGTAACCATGTCTGCGGAATATTCCTATGCTTTGTTCTGCTCCTTTTTTTAATTTTTCAAGTTCTTCTATTTCTTGTTCTATTTCTTTTATTCTTTTTTTTCTTTTTTTAAAAGGCCTGAATTTTTCAAGCAAGCTTTTTTTTTCTTTATTTTTTAGTTTTCTTGCTTTTTTTTCTGCTTGTCTTTTTTTTTGTTCTTGTTCTTTTATTATATCAGCTATTTTTTTTATATTCTTCTTTTCTTTGGTTTTTCTTTTTAGCATATTTATTTGGGATTTTCTTTTTAGTATATTAAAAGAATGATTCATTATATTTATTATTTTAAAAACCAACTAATAAAAGATTAACTAAATAAAAAATTAACTAAAGTTTTTTATTTGCTTTTGAAAATAGTATTTTTTAAAATTAATTTATTTAGCCAATGTTGTTTTGCTTTCCTTGTGTTGAAAATTATTGCAATTTAAATCTTGTTTTTGCTTTACTGTTGTTGAAAAAACGGCTTTTGTCAATAGAAAGCTTTATATACTAAATGCTCGTTTTTTAAAGTATAAATCATTATGCGGAGTGGGGATAAGTTATTCATCTAAACACTTCTCAAAATGCGGAGGTAATTAAAAATGGAGAAAAGATATTTCGCTTTAAGAACAAGTCAAGGTGGAAAAGAATTAGCTGTTTTCACAGGAAGGCAACCAAGACAAGCAGCTTTAAAAGCAGCAAGTAGGGGTTATACCTCAATTTTCCTAAGGGAGAGAGGAACAAAAAAATTACATAACTTTAAAGGAATGAGGAAGAAAGTAAGGGCACCAATTGAAAGGCCTGATTGGATGGCAGCAGTTGTTTGGAAGCCAAATGTAAAAAAAATTGGAGTAATTCACTTAGCTAAACCTAAGAAAAAAGTAGTTAAAAAGAAGGTTAAGAGAAAAGCAAAAAGAAAAGTAGTTAAGAAAAAAGCAAAAAGAAAAACAGTTAAGAAGAAAGCTAAGAAAAGAGTTACTAAGAAAAAAGCAGTTAAGAGAAGAACTGTGAAAAGGAAAGCAAAGAGAAGAAGGTAAATTTCTTTTTGAGTTTAAAATCTTTAAACTAGGGGTTGGGTTTTCAGCTCTTAGTGCTTTTTCTATTTTTTTTTATTATTTGTTTGTTATTTTTTATTCTTTTTTTTTTGAGTTATTTTTTTAGTTTTAGGGGTTAGTTTTTTATTGTTTATTGTTTAGTATTTTAATTATGTGTGGAGTTATTGGTATTTATAATTCTGATAATGTTGCTCAGGAGTTGTATAACGGGCTTTTGTTGTTACAGCATCGTGGGCAGGATTCTTGTGGTATTCTTACTGCTGATAATGAAACTATTTATTTACAGAAGTTTAAGGGGCTGGTTTCTGAGTCATTTGATGAGAGTATTTTAAAAACTTTTAATGGAAAAACAGGTATTGGGCAGGTTAGGTATCCTACTATTGGTTCTTCAAGTTTGCTTGATGCTCAGCCTTTTTACTTAAATTATCCTCTTGGAATTGGAATGGCTCATAATGGTAATGTTATTAATTTAGAGGAGTTAAAAAAACAGCTTAAGAAAAATAGTAGAGTGATTATTTCAAAGTGTGATGTGGAAGTAATACTTAATATCTTAGCAGAGGAATTACTAAAAAGTAGGACAAGCAATAATTTTGAAAAAATAAAAGAAGCAGTAAGAGGTATTTTTAGAAGAGTTAATGGAGCTTATTCTGTTGTAACTGTTTCTATTGGCAATAGGATGGTTGTTTTTAGGGATCCTAAGGGTATTCGTCCTTTAATTATGGCTAAAAAAATTAAGTCAGATGGTGAAATGAGTTATGCTTTTGCTTCTGAAACAATTCCTCTTGATTTTCTTGGCTATGAAATAGTAAGGGATGTTAAGCCAGGTGAAGTTATTTATATTAATTCAAAAGGAAAATTGCAGTCAGAAGTTTTAACAGATGAAAAACCAAGTCATTGTATGTTTGAATGGGTTTATTTTGCACGTCCTGATTCTGTTATTGAAAATTTAAGTGTTTATGAAGCAAGACGTAATCTTGGAAAACAATTAGCTCATCAAATTAAAGAAAAGAATTTAAATATTGATGTTGTTATGCCTGTGCCTGATTCTTCACGTCCAGCTGCGCTTGCATGTGCAGAGGAGCTTGAAATACCTTATAGGGAGGGGCTTATTAAGAATAGGTATTCTCAGAGGACTTTTATAATGCCAAGTCAAGAATTAAGAGAAAATGCTGTTAGGATAAAATTATCCCCTGTGATTAAGGAAATTAAAAATAAATCAATTTTGCTTGTTGATGATTCTATTGTTAGGGGTACGACTTCTAAGAAAATTATTAAAATGCTTAAAAAAGTAGGGGCTAAGGAAGTTCATTTTGCAAGCACTGCTCCTCCACTTAAAAAACCTTGTTTTTATGGAGTGGATATGAGCACTACTGAAGAATTAATAGCAGGTAATAAAACAGTAGAAGAAATAAAAGAGTTTATTAAAGCAGATTCATTGACTTATTTAACAATTGAAAATTTAAAAAAAGCAATTCCACGTAGGATTTGCACTGCTTGTCTTGATGGTAATTACCCAACTGATATTAAAAAATATGCTGATGAGTATTCTGAAAATAGGAAGCAGGAAAGAATAAGCCAATGAAGAAAAAAGAGGGTTAAATAATTTTATTTTTTTGTTTAACTTGTTTTATTTAACTTGTTTTGTTTAATTTGCTTGTTTTTGTTTTAACATACTTTTTTTTATTCTTTTTTTTTGAATCCTTTAGTTTTTTAAATTCGTTAATTCATTAAATTAAATTGAAGGTTTATGAAGTTACAGAGGCATTTGAAGTCAATTGCATTTGGGTTATTGTTTGGATTTACTTATGCAGTTATTTTAGGTGATAGGAGTTTAATTTTTCCAATTGTTAGTTTTGCTTTTTTAGGTGTGCTTATCCCTAATCTTGATTTTAAATTTAACACTGAGTTAAAAAAAGAAAATTGGTTTACGACTGCTTTTTTAATTCCTTTTTTAATTTACTTGATTGTGCCGAGAACAATTTATATGCAGGCAATGATAATTGGTTATTACGGGCACGTGGTTAATGACTTAGATAAAAAAAATAATTTTGAATTTGCTAAAAAAAGAGCGTTAGTAGGAGCAGTTTGGGTAATTAGTTTGGTTGTGATAATGGTTGTGTTTAATATTAGTTTGCCTGAAGTGTTAAGATTGTTTAACTAATTATTATAAACCTGCTCTTCTTTTTAAAGAAATTAATGGATAATATTTCAACTTGTTTAATTTTTTTTTGAAAAAAGTGTTTAAAACTATCTTTTTTTATAACATATTTTTATAATACACTTCTTCCTGTTTTTGAAACATTAAGTTTTTCAACTGCATATTGGCTTAAGTCAACTTCCACTACACTGCTTCCTTCTTTGTTTCTATGTACTCCGATGATTTGATCTGCATTTTGTAAAATATTTTTATTATGAGTGACAATTATCATTTGAATTTCTTTGCTTGATGCTTTAAGCATTTTAGCAATCCTGTTTGAATTATCAGCATCTAAAGCAGCATCAACTTCATCTAAGATGTAAAAAGGACTAGGGTTATATTTTTGAATGGCAAAGATAAAAGCAATAGCAGTTAATGTTTTTTCACCTCCACTAAGCAAGTCAATTGATTTAACTGGCTTGCCAGCTGGAGATGCTTTTAATAATAATCCACCTTCAAAAGGATTTTCAATATTTTCTAGGCTAATGCTTGCCTTGCTTCCTTTTTCAGGGTATAATTCTTTGAAGTACTTGTTGAAGTATTTGCTTAAAGCATTAAATGCTTCCATGAATACTTCGAATTTACGTTTGTCAATTTCATCAACCATTTCTAAAATTTTATCTTTTTCTTTAACCAGTGTCTTCTTTTTTTCAACAATGTCCCCTATTTCAGTAAAATATTTGTCATATAATTCAATGGCTTTCATATTAACATTGCCAATGGTTTCTAATTGTTTTTCTAAAACACTAATTTTTTCATTTAATTGTTTGAAAGTCATTTTTTCATGAATTTTAGCATCTTTTAATTTTACCCATTTTTTTTTCAAGTCAAATAACCTGCCTTCAATTTTAGCAACTTCTACTTCTTTTTCATTCTTTTTATCTTTAAGCAAGTCAATTTCACGATTAATGCCCCCAATTTTATTTAATAAATTTCTTTGTTCTTTTTCTAGTTTTTCCTTTTCCTTATATAAGTCAGTCATAGAAGAAGCTAACTCGCGTGCTTTTTCTTCTTTTTTCTTCAACACGTCAATAAAACCATTACGTTCATTAATAAAATTATTAATTTTTTTATTTACCTCCTCATTTTCTTTTTCTAAAGCATTAATTTGTTTTACTAAATCTTTCCTATTTTTAATAAATACTTTTTCAATTTCAGATAATAAACTATTTCTATTAATTTTCAAGTTACTTAATTCATCTTTAACTCCTTGTATTTTATTCTGTAACTCTTCAATTTCAACTGGTTGCTCAACAACAACTTCACCCAATTCTTCTTTTAACTTAATTTTTTTCTCAAGTAAAATATCTAATTCAGGGGAGAGTTTTTGCAATAACTTTTCTTTTTCATTTAAATTTAATTCAAGCTCTTCTAATTCTTTTTTCATTAAACTTAAAACGCTTCCATTATCCTTATTTTTAAATTCGTTTAATCTATTATTCCATTCTTTAAACATTACTTCTGCTTCTTTTAAATTTAATTCAATAGTTCCTTTTTCATCACGTAAAGAATTAACTTTTTTTCTTGTTGTTTCTAAATCATTTAAGATTATTTTTTTTTCTTCTTCTAATCTTTCAACATTTTCTTCAAGTTTTGTTAACATTTTCAAGTCATTACTACTGGAGCTATTTTTATTAAAACCCCCTCTTACTAAGCCACTGATTTCAGCTAAATCACCTTCCAAAGTAACCATTCTGATTCTTCCAATTCCAATATTTTTCATTACATCAATATTTTCAATAGCAATGGTGTCTCCGAAAACAAATTCAAACACATTTTTTAACCTATTATTAAATTTTATTAAATCAATAACATGCCCAATTGTTCCTTTTTCTTTTAAAATGTTTAATGACTCCCTGCTTTTTTTAACTGGCTTGATTTTATCCAGAGGAATAAAAGTAGCTCTGCCTAACTTGTTTTTTTTCAAAAACTTTACTGCTTCAGTTGCATCATCAGCTGTTTCAGTTACAATAAAAAATAACCTGTTGCCTCCAGCTGCTTCAACAGCCCTAGCATATTTAGAATCGTAATCAATCAAATCGCCAACAGTGCCAAGAATTCCTTTCAGTTCCTTTGCTTTTAAAACACTAGTGGCTCCCCTGTTTAAAACTCCTTCTCTTTTTAAAACAGCAACACGTTCTCCTAAACGTCTTAATTCTTTCTGTCCTTTGTTTAAATTAACTTCCACTTGGCTTAGTTTTTCATTACTTCTTTTTTCTTTTTCAAATAAAACACTTAAATCACTTTCAATTTTCTTTAACTTCTTAATTGATTCTTGTTTTTTATTATCATACTCCTTTAATCTTTTTTCAATTTCACTTCCTTTCCCTTCAACTGTTTTTAACTCATCAGTTTTGCTTTTATAACTTGCTTTTTTTAAATTAATTTTTTCCTTTAAAGACTCAATTTCCGCTTTTAGTAAATAAACTTTTTGCTTTTTAACATCAATTTTATTATTTAACTCATCTACTTTTTTCAATGAATTTTTTAAATTAATTTTGCTTCCTGTTTTTTTCAAAAACTTCTCTAATTCACGTTGTAATTCATGTTGCTTTTTTAAAAGAACATCCTCTTCATCATTTAAAATATTCAACTCTTTTTCTTTTTTCTTAATTTCATTACCAATTGAACTAATTTCTTTATTCAATTCTTCTTTTTTCATGCTGTTTTTTTCAATTAATTCTTTACTTGAGCGCATTTTTTCCTCTAAAATAGCTATGCTTGACTTCACTTCTTCAATTTCTCTTCTAACTCCTAATTGCCTCCTGTCGCTTTCTTCAAAAATTTTCTTACCAACTTCATCAATTTTTTCTTCAAATTCTTTAACTTTCTTTCTTTTTTCTTCTTTTTCTTTTTCAAAATTGGTGATTTTTTCTTTTAATTCAACAATGCTTTTCATTAAATTTTCATAACTTTTTTCAATGCTACTTAATTCTTTTTTAACAAGAGTTGCTTCATAACTTTTTAATTCATCTTTTAATTTAACATAAACTTCTGCTTCAATTTTTTCCTTTTCCAGAGTACTTAAATAACCTTCTTTTTCACCTAAAACAATTGATGCTTCTTTTAATTTCTGCTCAACCTTACCTAACTCTCTTAATGCTTCGTCTTTTTTTAATTCATATTCAGCAATGCCACTAACTTCATCAATATAACCTCTTCTTTGTATTGGAGTCATTTTAATAAAACGAGTTACTTCACCTTGCATTATTACATTATGCCCATCAGGTACAATATTCATTCTCCTAAGCACTTCATTAATTTGAAAACGAGTAGTTCTCCTTCCATTTAATTTAAAAACACTTTGCCCTTTTTTATCAATCAAACGACTAATGTTTATTTTTTCTCCTTCATCATTCCGTAAATCAAGTTCAACACTTGCTAAACCGTCTTTGCTTTGTTCATTAACTAAATCACTAACACGTTCAGCACGCAAGTGTCTCATGCTTCCTGTGCCGATGGCAAACACAAGCCCGTCAATGATGTTTGATTTTCCACTTCCATTAGGGCCAATAATAACAGTATAACCACTAGCAATAGGCAAATCAACTTTTTTAAAACTCTTAAAATTTCTCAGCTTAATTTTTTCAACCTTAGCCACTTAAAATCGCCACCAATAAAAACAAATTTAACAATTAAATTAACAAAAAAAATAACACAATAAAACTATAAAAACACTTTGATTAATGCTTAATATTTTAAAACTTTTCTTTCAACTTAGGTAATTCAACATACATTTTCTGCAGAAACTTCAAAAACTCTTCTGACTCATTCTTAACATAATCCAAAATTAAATCATACTGCTTATTAGCATACCACATAGGCACTTTGCTTCCATTTTGCTTTTTTCCAGTAATCTTATCTAAACCACTGCCACTAAACTCACCTTTATTTATCAAAACACCTAAACTACGCAAATCAATAAAAGGCAAACTTAAAATATCAATAGGACGCAAGCCATAAGCAGTTGTCCTTTCTTTTAAAAAATTATGCTCAAAAGTTAAATTATAACCAATAGGAACAAAACTAAATGGATACTTATCATGTACCTTGCTTTTGAAAATAAACTCCTGTAAAATTTGCCTCTCACTTGACTCCCACTCCTTTAAAACAATTAAATCACCAACAGGCTTTCCAGTATGTCTATCTAACTCTTGAAATTGAATAGTAATAATTTTATCTACTTGAGGATTCAAACCAGTTGTTTCAATATCTAAATAAAAATTACCCATTTTCATCACAAATACTTCTTAAAAACACGCTTAAGATCTTCCTTTAACCTCTTATCTTTTTCTTTTTCAATTAATTCTTTAACAAATTCAGGGTCTTTAGAAGCAACAAAATAAACAACATTAAAAACCTTCTTAGAACTAGGAACTTCTTCATTATAACCTTTCTTAGCTTTATTATAAAGAACTTCAAATTTTCTTCTATTCCTTCTTTTTTTATAACCCTCCTTATCAAAAATTAATTTAGAATCAACTTTTTTACGATAGTTAACTTTACTATAATTAACTTCTTCTTTCTTCTTTTTTACTTTTCTTAATTCCCTTAAAAAATTACTAACTCTTCCCATAAACTAAATTAAGAAAAACAAAATATAAAAAACATTACTTTAACTTTTTTTATAATAATTTTCTTTTCTTAACAAAGTAAAAACATAAACTTCGTTTCACTCGTTCAAACGTTTATAAAGACAAGCTTTATAAACTCAATCATGCTTACGCACTCAAACGTTTATAAAGACAAGCTTTATAAACTCAATCTCTCGTTTCACTCGTTCAAACGTTTATAAAGACAAGCTTTATAAACTCCATTAAAACCAATTAATAATAGAAGTTAGTTAATCAAGGAGTTTAAGAAGACACTATTTCTAAAAGGAGATTATAACATAACTTACTAAAAATAAAAAGCGAAGTGAAAAAATAAAATGTACGAAGAAAGAAAAATGTACAAAGCAATATGCGCAGACTGCGGAAAAGAATGCGAAGTACCATTTGAACCAACAGAAGGAAGACCAGTATACTGCAAAGACTGCTACAGGAACCACAGACCACAAAGAAACAACTATAACAGAAACAGCAATTACAATAACAGAAGATATTAAAAATTAATAATTTTAAATTAAATATTAATAATCTTATCAAAATAAAAACACAACAAAAAAAAACAAAACCAAATATTCTAATTCTTTATTTTTTTAAAAACAAACAAGTAGCGCAAGCAATAACCACCCTTACTCATCTTCCTAAATAAAATTCAATTAATAACACTCAAACGTTTCATTTACTTTCGTAAATGAAACTCAATCACATCACCATCTTTCAATACAAAATCCTTATCAACCCTCTGCCCAGGAAAACGAGCACTACCCCAAACCCTAGCAAACAAAAACTTACTAACAAAATGCTTATGAATCCTACGCCCAGCATCCAAAATACTAACACCCCTCTTTAAAACCAAAGGATTATCTAACACCACATCCTCACCTGGCTCTTTAGTATACACTCGAATCAAATCAAAAAAGTTAAACAAATCCTTCTTCATAGGAACACTAAAAGCCTCAACAAACATAACTGGCTTATCAATACCAAAATCAAATAACTCCTTCATCAACCTCCTCCTCTGCAATTCACTCTTATACAACAACAAAATACCATCACTATTACTAATAATACTCATCAATTCCCCCTGCTCCTTAGCAGCACCAACACGCAAACTAGGCACCTCAACCAACTGTAATTTAGCCCCCTTAAAATTAAGCATCCCAACCTCAGGCTCCTTAGTAGTAAAAGCATAACCAGCAACCCTTGGCTCAGCATTAGTTAAAGCCCTCAACAAACTACTTTTACCACTATTAGTAAAACCAACAATAACCAACTGAAAACCAACCTTCTTAACAGACAAACTCTTCCTACCCTTCTTGCTTCTTTTCTCCTTCTCCAACTCCTGCTTCAATTTAGCAAGACGAGTAGTCAACTGCCTACGTAATTTCTCAGCACCCTTATGAGTAGGAGCAGTGCTAAGCATTTCCTTTAAACAAGCAATTTTATCACTAGTACTACGAGCTTCCTCATACTTCTTCTGAGCCTCCATAAACTCAGGTCCAGCATTAATAGGCATAAACTTAATTAACAAAAATCAACTTAATAAACATTAATGAAATACCAAAAAATTCCTTCACAAAAATAAAAAATAATAAACGAAACACTAAAATTCCTGCTGAATGAAATAAGACAAGTAGAACCACATACAGCAAAAATACTAAAACAAACAAAAGGAAAAAAGAAAAAGGCTCATTGAAAAGATTTTTTTAAGAACAGCAAAAGAAGAACATAAAAAATTATAATTTATTTACTAATAAATTTCATTACAAACAATTCCTCGCCATCCATTAATTTAATTTTATTAACCACAACCCAATTATTTTCAATTAACTCTTTTTTGAGCTTATTAATACTTGAAATTAACAATAAACAAACCCCCCCTTTTTTTAAATACTTTTTAAACTGGCTTAAAAATTTATCAATCACCTCTCTTCCTTCCTCCCCCCCAACCCAAGCAATTTCTCCTTTTAGCCCCTCATTTTTACAATCAACATAAGGAGGATTGAAAAAAATCAAGTCAAACTTTTCATTTACTTTTTCAAACAAGTTGCTTTTAATTAAATTAATTTTAACATTATTCTGCTTAGCAAGTTTTTCAGTTGCTTTTAAAGCATTTTCATTAACATCAACACCTGTAACCTCACCGCCACGTAAAGCACATTCAATACTTAAAAAACCGCTTCCGCATCCCATTTCTAAAACCTTTTTCTGCTTTAAATTCCTAGGCAAACTTTCTTCAAGTAAAAAAGTATCCTCACTTGGCTCATAAACTTCTTCTTTTAGCATATGAATTGTTTTTAAAATAACTAATTAATAAATACTCCTAGTTGTTAATATTAAATTACAAGAGGAGGTGTGAATATGAAAAGTTACTTAACAATCTGGTTTAACAGTGACGGAGCAACGCCAACAGAAATAACAGAACGTTTAATGGGGATGGGTTTTCGGCCACAAAAAGGGGAATATGATTATGTTTATAGTTGGGGGACACAACCACACACAGAAGATGCTTTGAATTTAGCAAATCAAGTGCATGCAACTTTAAAAGGATGCAATGCTTTATTTAAAATAGAAACGTTATGAAAAGAAGCAATTGCTTTTTTTCACCTAATTTTCTTCCTTTCTTTTAAATTTTTTAATAAATAATTTAATAAATTCCTAGAGAAATTATTTTTTTTAGCTTTCCACTACTAGTCTTCCTAAATCTGTAAGTTCTATCATATCATTTTCTTTAATTAATCCAAGTTCAACTAATCCTTTTAATGATTTACTTCCATGTAAGTAATAATAAAGCATGTTTTCATCAACGTCAAGTTTCAAAGCTAATTCTTTAATACTTAAAGGGCTATCCTCTAATTTTTCAAGTAATTCAACTTGAATGCTACTTATTAATTCTTTAAGTTTAAGGTTTAAGCTAGGTACTTTTTCTAATCCATGCCCGTTAGTTAAATAAACAGGCACGCCGACTATAAAAGCAGCATTAACTAATCCATAGTTGAAAAAATCATGATCAATAATGTGAACGATGCTGTTTTTTCTTTCTTTAAACAAGCTTGCTAAACTGCTGTAATTACGAGCAACAGCTTTAATTTCAGTTGGCAGTTTAGTTTCTAAGGCAAAATCATTCCTGATTTTAATAACTTCTTTAATGTTATTATTTGAAGCTAAAAAAATAACCTTATCAGTGCTCATTTTCTTCAAAGAAGCTTTCAAAGCTTCTTTATTTTTAGAAACAGATACTATTTGAGTAACAGCCATAAAAAAATCAAATCCTTTTTTTTTAGAAAAGTAGTTAATAATTTAAAAAAACAAGTTTAAAAACCTTCCACCTTCAATCGTCTTTTCTTTCAACGCCACTGAAGTTAAAAACAGGTTCTTTATCTAATTTGTCTTTTTCATTGGATTGTTTTTTATTAAAATGATATTTACCATCACCTAATAATTTTTTCTTGGATTTTTCAATTAATCCTGGTTTTAAAAAATTACTTTTTTTATTTTTAAATAATTTATCTTTAAATAAAATATAAAAAATACCGGCACCAGCTAGAATAAAAATTAAAACAACATAAATTATTTTGCTGTTTTTGTTTTCCTGAACAATAAGTCCTCCGTTGCTGGAAGAATTGCCAAAATTAGTGATAAAAGAACTAGGTTTAGAAAAAACAACGTCGTTGCTGATGCTTTTATTAACAGAGTAAGTTAATTCTTTTTTTTCACCAGCACTTAAATTTAAAACCCACATGACAATAGGGTCATTTTTGATTATAATCGGTTTAGTGCTGAAGGTGATTGAACCAGCATTGCTTGCAACATTTTTAGGGATGATTTCAGTAATATTTAAAACAATATCAGAGTCGAGTTTGTTAAAAACTTCGATTCCAAAAATTGTTTTATTTCCTTCTTTTTCAATAAATCTATTAGTATTTAATGAATTATTTTTATATTCAAAATTAGGGATAACTACTGTCACTTCTTTTGTGAAACCATTGCTTGAAATAATTAATGTATAAGAACCTGGTTTAGGATAAGCAAAAGAGGATAAGTTAACCATGAATTCAGTGCTTTTATTACTTGCAATATTTACTTTGCTTGAGTTGTAAGTAATATCAAAATGTTTTTTATCTCCTTTTTCAGATATTGAAATTGAAACATTCTTGCTTGAAGAGTATTTGTTGAAAACAGTTACAGTGAAATAACTTTTATTTTTTAAGATAATTTTATCAGTGCTTGGAACAATATCAAGTTTTTCAGAAGAAGTTTTGGAATTATCTACAACTTTTAATTTAATTATTTTGCTTGAAGAAATATTAAATACTCCTGTAACTGTTAAGTTAAGATTTGTTGTGCCTAATGATGAAATTCCAGGGCAAGTTAATGAAAAAGCTCCATTATATAATGTGTTTCCAGTGCATATCCTGCTTCCGTAAACTGCTTTAATTGCTCCTTTTACAAC
>Ga0114934_10000191_pt1 | contig 37726 bp, 25 predicted proteins | sample 4SBtaG_2_FD_99695 | JGI IMG/M metagenome (GOLD analysis project Ga0114934, IMG submission 99695) | Deep subsurface microbial communities from Kolumbo volcano to uncover new lineages of life (NeLLi) - 4SBTROV10_white metaG | ecosystem: Environmental > Aquatic > Marine > Volcanic ...
ACCGAACCAATTCGGTCAATTTTCACAGTTTCCCATGTAGTTCCGCTACCGCGCATAAGCACGAGGTCGTCGTTTGTCCAATCTTGGTAAACGATGTGCAAATCACCGGTATCATCTGATTCAACCCTAATGTATTCTCCAAGATTATTACTGCTATTGGCAATCAATGAGTGGCTCCATCCACTTCCTGTATTAACCGCTAAACGGACACTATCCCAGCCAGATATATTTTGGTATGCTATATTTTCATTTCCGCTATCATCAATTTCTAATTGTAACCACCATGCTGGCCAATAATCGCTGACAGTTTCGTTAATGTGTATATCTGTGATAGACCAACCAGAGCCATCAAATGCCGCATACCTCAAAGATCTATCAAACCATGCGTTGATTACTGTACCAGTAACAGGGTCACTAACACTGTTAACAATTGCACATGTATATGCCACTCTTGGCCTGCCATCAGCTCCAATTTGCAGGCTACTAAACTGGCCCGCATCAGTCCAATCATCATAATTTGCACTATCTTCACCAAATCCATCATCAATTACACCATAAGCCCAAGATGAATCACCACTGTCCCAATTTGCAAATTTTAAGACGTACTCACTCGAGCCGATATCAACGTAGAAGGAGAACCATTCTGAATCACCGTCATCGATTGCAAAACCAATTCTTCCTTCACCTGAGTATGGGTTTCCATCTCCGGTATTTTCACCAGGTGCTACTGTGTAGGTCATCCAAGAAGCGCCATCAAAACGCGAAATCCTTAGGACTCCATTGGTAATATCAAAAGATGCTATTCTAGGGTCACCGTTTGAATCAATGTCAATTTCAGAATACTTTCCAATATCGCCGAAGGTGTAGACATCTGTTACTTCCCAGGTCCAACCAGTCCATTTTGCAACTTTTAAGTCACGACCAGCCGCGGAATAAAATGAAACCCAGATGGTTCCATCATCAGCAATTGCCGAAGAAGTCCATTGGCCAGTGTCACCATCTGAATCTGCTATTTCTTTGAGCCATGAGGTGGCACCAGAACGCGCTCCTGCAGGCCACAAGTCACTATCTTCTGGCAATTGATTTTCAAAATCATGCTCACTCAAAATTTCTACTGTATTTGGCGCTCCAAGAATTGGTGCAAGTGAGGTAAATACCAACAGTAAGAGCATTGTAATTGAGCCTGTCACGGTGTGGCGAGTCATGTGTATCACTCTCCGGAGGAGAGCGATATGGATTAAGTGATGCCCTTCCGGGGATTATTTTCAAGAAATAGTAAGGATAGGGAAATTACTGATAAAAACGGATGAAAGATTGTAATTATTTTTGCATTTTTCTATATTTTTTACCCACACCGCAACTTTGTTGGCAGAGTGTCTAGAGCCAGTGTGTTAACAGACAAAGCAAAAGCCTCATCTCCTTTGGCTGTTTGTCATCACATAATGTCGGAGCGGGAGCCATCCTCAATAGATGCGTATCCTCTCCCTGATGACCTAGATATTGATAATGATGGAATCATAACTGCTGATGAATTAGTTTCACATTTTGACTCAGATCAAGATGGAGAAGTATCTGTTGACGACTATGTTGAAGTATCAAGACATGATAAAATAGACAAAAATCTTGACCGAATTAAGGCACGGCGAAGTGGGAAAAAAGGGTTTTTCCGTGGCCCTGAAAGCATAACTTTTCTCGGCGGAATTACTTATGGAGTAGTATTTTTTAGTATCATGTTTGCTCTTTCTTCGGGTTTATTATCCTCCAGTATCAATGATTCAGTATGGCTTGACCAAGGGATTTCCAATACAGTCTTAGATCCGGCAGACGAAGAATGCTTAGATAGTTCAGGTGTGGTTTGGATTAATATTTGGATTGATAATGATGCAAATAAAATCCGCATGCGTGTTAACAACGCTCAACCTTTTGAAGATGATGCCAAGGAACTACGAGTCGAATTATCTGAAAGTGAGATGGGAATAATTGGCGAAAAATTAGTAGGAAATAATTCAGAGGGATATTTTGACTTCTCTCCATATCCTGATGGAGAATATGAGGTTAGAGTTTTCTTTCACAATTTGACTGGAATTGATATGACTAATTTAACCGATGAAGCAGAACTAATCAAAATTAAAGAAGCACCTCTTTACACTGATGATGAAGTACTAATTCCATTCGAGATCCACACTAAAGAGCCCACCTTCTTACCTTGGGATAATGAAGAGAAACAAGAGGCAAAATTAACCGAAAAGGGACAGAGAGTTTGTCTGACGTTCAATCAATTAGGTCAATGGAGTTGGGCCTTGATGACTGCTGAATGGGCTGGGGGCCGTGAAACAGCGATGTTGACCGGGGGTTCAGCAGGAGTTCCAGCCTGGTGGATGGCTTTCATTTCCCTCTCAATGAGTGTATTTTTCTTGTGTGTGCAATATCCACTAATGTATCGCTTCTATCACAAGGATATTGACGATATTTTATCAGAGGACGAGATAATCAGAGTCGTTCAGCGAGCGTTAAAACGATGTGAAAAACAGCTTCATCTAGAAATAGAATGGGACGATTTTGATGCTAGACAACGCTCGCTGTCAATTGACGTATTGGTGCCATATCGTACAACAGAATCAAGAGTGATTGAGACCAGTCAAATTAACGCTGAAATGTTGAAATCTGTACTTGATGATTTCAAAATCTATGGTGTTATCACTCCATTACAATTGAAATCGCAACCCCTTGACGACAATCGTGGAGCCTTTGAAACTCTCTCTCATGGATTACAAGGTATTGAACTGCCCGAATTGAATGCAGACCGCCCGGCTCTGGTTCAAGATTACTCTGACTTTTTCGGAGGAATTCACGACACTGCTGCCCTTGAAAAGCGAGTTGTGGGATGTGTAGATGATTTCTTCACGAAGAATAAGAAAATCGTAAAGGGGCCTCTTTTTGTCGGTGTAGATGAACAACTAATTGCTCTGCGTCTAATCTACAAACCAAACATGAGATTTGCAACCTTCAGGTTTGGTCAAACATACATCGATATTCAAGATAAATTGAGAGAGCATTTAGTAAGAACTCTAGATGAACATTTAGGTAATAGAGACATAATCATATCCTGCCGAAATGAGGTCGCTACTGTTGCTGACCGTACAGGTGCTGGGAGGACGGAGAGTGGTGTGGGTGAGAATGAGGGCCAGGCTTACGTAGCGCGCCAAGAAGGATTAGCAGGCACCCTATTACAAACACAGTTCATGGGGGATATTCTTTCCTCAGTAGAATATGTAGCACACGAGAACCGAGCGAAGATTGACCGTTGGGGTTTCTTTGGCTTGATTATCTTTGTTTGGATTCCCTTCATGGCTTCGGGAGTACTTGTGGGTGCAATGATGGGCCTTGTGGCTAGGATGCCATTCTTACGCGTGTTAACAGCGTGCTTCGTTGGTGGTGCAGCAGCATCGGTTACTTGGGCATATACTGCTGAAGGTATAATTGAAGTCTTACACGCATTTAATGCCGAATTATTCATTCCTATCATTATCATCGTCATTTTTATTGCGGCAGTGATGCATATTAGAACCAATAAGAGAAGAAGGCAAGAAGAATTATTCAAGGGTTCACGGGCATTCTTTTCTGGTGAAATATTAGATTAATCCACTATTTTAGGGGTGGATTTCATGGGCCTTGCCCTACTCTCATCATCACAATGGTATGGTGGCAGTTGGCAACAAGATGGTTGATTTCAGGTGGTTTGGTCGTTGGCGCAAGCGAGTTGGGGAAACGCAACGAATTGATTGGTGCATTGTTGGTTTCAATTCCTTTAGTGTCCATTTTAGCAATTATTTGGCTTTACCGTGACACTTCAGACCCTGACCAAGTTGCAGACTTCACTACCGGGATATTGTGGCTTGTACTGCCTTCTCTTGTTCTATTTGTGACACTCCCCACCTTCTTACGGCGTGGGATGGAGTTTTGGCCGTCGCTAGGGATTGCATGTGGGCTGACAATTATCGCATATTTCATCGGAGTTCAACTAGCATCAAGGTATGCAGGAATATCCTGAAAATTATTGAGAAAGGTCTTTGACTTTTTCAACCAAGTCCATCTTCTTTATTCTCCACATTCCAATAGGAGTGAGAGCAATTGAGATGAATGTGACAATTCCAACTAAATATAAGACCGGTAAAATTTGAGGTTTAATTGTCATGAAGAAGGACCATTGTACAAATGAACTTATCATCGCAACCGTGCCAAAATATGCAAAGATTGCACCAAGAACTCCACCGATAATTCCGATTCCTAAATGCTCCCAAAACATCATTGTTCCTAATTTATTCATAGGTGCACCTAAGACTCTTAAAGTTGCCAATTCAGTATCTCTCTCAGAGAGATTCATTAGCAAAGTGTTGAATAAAACAGCGACAGCAATTATGATTCCAAGTCCTTCAACTGCAATATACATTTCTTGTTGTTTTTCCAAAAGCGATTCAAAAGATTGAATCATGTCTTGCTTGATTACAAGTCCGATGGTGACATCAGCAAGCCCTCCAATGTCCCCCCCTTCTGGAAGTTGTAATAGAATCGAGGTAGTCTCAATTCCAACCAATTGAGCCAAATCGGAGCGGTGGAAGTACATTGTCCGACTAATTTCACCTTTAGTAATACCAACGATTTCAACATCAATTGGTGTTGACCCAACCATGACGGTTTGTTTGTCCCCTATATTCCATTCAATGAAGATGGAGGTCCCTTCATCAATTAGAATTTGTAACGGAGAAACCCCTTGCAGTGGGAGTGACCCGTCTTTGAGTTCTATGACCATCATCGCATCTCCATCATCTACTGTTGATAGTTTTTCTAATCCATAACCCTGTAACTCACGAGTGTCATTTTGTAAGCCAATAGGGAATGTAAGCATTGGTTCATATTCAACACTGTTATTTTCAGCCCATTCAATAACAGCACCTTCATCGCCAGGATAAACATAAGTCAACACATCCCAGTTCTGATTTTCCTCAACCCCCCCCATCATCATGTCTTCCATTGACCCCATCATGAAAACCATTGAGCCAAAAATCAACATTGAAAGTCCTACAGCAAAAAAAGTGAACGCCAACCTAACTGGTTTTCTCAAACTTGAACGCACCGATAATCCGATGGTAGCTGGCAATTTTGAAGTAACTTTTTGTAACCCTCTTGATGAAAGTTTAACCTCGTGATATCCACGAAATACCTCAAGTGGTTGTAATCTAGATGCTTGCCAAGCAGGTCGAATTCCAGATAACATAACAATGACTAATGCAATCGTGACAATTTCAACAACTAAGTCGAAACCAACACCCATACTAATTGGCAATCCAATAAGATCTGAATACATTTCAAGCATGGCAGGAGCGCCAAAATAAATTCCTAGAATAGTGCCAAGAACGGACCCTATAGTACCGATGAATAATGGGGCGATTAGATAACCCGGCATGATAGATTTTTTTGGTATCCCTAACGTTCGAAGAACAGCAATTTCTCTGGCTTGAGATTGGATTAATCTCTGCAAACTAAGGAAAATGGTTATTCCAGCAACAATGGCGAGCATTCCCGTTACATAAGGAAAAGTCTTGCCGGCACCATCAGCATCCGCCCGCAAGAATTCTACAGATTCTATCCCCGAGCGGTCATAAATTGATGAAGGGTCATCATTATTTGAATTGACAATTATTTCAATTTCAGACATTAGAGCGTTTAACTCCTCACCTTCATTTTCATCAGTTGATTGAAGGTCATAATCAGGTGTTCCGGTTATGTCGATTAGTAAACGATTTGAGGAACCAGATTCAAGATTAGCTAATCTCTCAAGTCCGGTATCGGTCATGTATCCGGTAACATAGGTGCCTGGGTCTGCAGGCAACATCAATCCTTCTTGGGAGAAGTACATATGTTGTGAATGAAAACCAATTCCAACTACAGTGTAGTGTTTTTTGCCATGTCCAGCACCAAGTACGAGAGTTTCACCGATTTCAATTTCCATGCCTAAAGCAGCATGGCTATCAAGAACAATTTCAGTTTCAGTAGCGGCTAGCCGACCAGATGACAACTCACTTTCAGTTGGCATCCAAACGCTGTCAACTTCACCTTCATCTATTCCATGCCAAACCCCTGGAATTAGTTCCTCTTCGCCTGAATTTTCTGAATGATACATCAATCCTCTCAAAATCAAACGGGGTTCACAATTTTGTATTGTCAAATCAGATTCAACTATTTCATTAGAAAGGGAGTTACAGAGATTTTCAGAAGTACTATCGTTCCAAGTTGAAATTGAATTTTCAACCCAGACATCAGGAAGGTTGACACCGTCATCACCATCGTAAATTTCTCCATAAAGATTGACAACACCATTTGCATAAGCGCCAAATGTAATTCCAGCGAACACACCAACTGCAACCATCAGTATAACTGCTGAAAGCCTTAATTTGGTTCGCCATAGGCTTCTAGCCAATCGTTTGGTCAACAACATTGACATCTGTTCACCTCAATTATCTACCTTTTCATCTGAAATTATTTTCCCGCTATCTAAGCGAATAACTCTTGTTGCATAATTTGCTAATGACTCGTCGTGTGTCACCATAATAACGGTAATTTCTTCTGCTTCACATGCTTTGACAAGTACTTCCATCACCTTTGTCGAGGTTGCCGAGTCTAGGTTTCCTGTCAGTTCATCTCCTAACAATAATTTTGGGCTCTTGGCCAAACTTCTAGCAATTGCAACACGTTGTTGTTGTCCACCACTAATTTCGGCAGGGAAGCGGTCAACTTCTTTTTCAAGTCCAACCAATGAGAGTAATTCTACCGCGCGTTTTTTGTCACGTCCACTGGATAATTCTTGAATCAACAGTATATTTTCTAAGACAGTGAGGTCTTGTAAGAGGTTAAAGAATTGGAATACATAACCGATGTTGTCTCTTCTAAAGGAGGTCATTTGCTCGGAGTGCCCACGTGGTACTTCTTGACCTTCAAATTTGTATTCCCCGGAGGTTGGATTGTCCAATGCGGCGACGCAATTTAGGAGCGTAGTCTTACCTGAACCTGAAGGGCCCAGTAGTATGATTCTCTCTCCTTTATTGATACTGAGATTTATTCCATCAAGAGCCTTCACAGTCTCTGAAGCCATCACATAATGCCTCTCCATCTCTGAAATTTCAACAAGTGCCATTACTATCACTGATTGCGATTAGTTTCCAATAATTATAGTTAGCAGTATCTCTGTTGTGATGGTTTTGTCAGGATAATCAAAAAAACCTATTCTACATCAACTCTCAAGTCGGCGGGATTCTTGAATAGTGGTGGCTAACTTGCGTCACTACCGGAGGGGGTAATTAGTTGCGAGAAATCACAATTTTTTGGAAGCGCGAAAGATTATTCCAAAGCGAAGTCAACATAGTGGACCAAGTTTTTGAAAAATGCGTTTTCCTAGGATATCTCGAACGGAGTTCAACAATTGTTTTGGCAATAATAAGAGGTGTTTGCAAACCCGGGAAAACGCCTTTTGATATTGGTGAACACGACCATTATGAGATAAAAGAAATTTTGACAGAACCATCTGAAAATGACCCTGCTTGGATGTTCGTCCTCAATATTAAACATCCACTAACACTACTGGCGGTAAAAATTGGTAAGTTGACGGTTAAGCCAGGTTCTTGTTTTAATGATGAAGGAATGTTCTACATCCTCAGAGGAAGTCCGCTGTCAATAAAAGTGATTACTACTGCTGCAAGAATGATGCTAAAACCAGACCGGATATCTGCTACCTCAATATCTCAAACTGATTTGAGAGGGAACCAAATATTATCTGATAAACGGATGGATGTTTTACGGATTGCGTATTCTGAGGGATGGTACAACACCCCTAGAGATATTTCACTTGGAGACCTAGCGACTAAAATCGGACTAGGTCGAAGTACTGTGTCGGAACACCTCATTAAATCTGAAGCCAAAATTATCCAATATTTCCTTGAAGGCGACCCAGAATTAATTGCTGAAGATAAGGATGGAAAATGAGTTTTTCTTCATTTCTTAAGAGTTCAATTTTTCAAAAATCAAGGTGTGTTGAATGAGGGTTGTGACTTGGAATCTTAATGGCATTCGCGCTGCCCATCGCAAGGGTTTGGGAGATTTCATTTCAAAAATAAATGCGGATATTTGGCTATTCCAAGAAACGCGGGCTCTGCCTGAACAGATGCCCGATGATTGGCAAGAACCACCTGGCGCCGAAGTAATCTGGCATCCAGCACAAAAGAAAGGATATTCGGGGGTAATGACATGTTCAAGAGTTGGGCTTGAGGAGATGGGGCGTGGTATTGACAGCAATCTTGACCTAACAAGAGACCCAGAAGGTCGAGTTCTACACACCAAGCATGGCGAACTCCACTGCGTCAATATCTATTTGCCCAATGGTGGGGCAAGTATTGAGAGACAAAATTACAAAGATCAATGGCTGGAAGATTTTTTGATTTGGTCTCAGAAATTTCTTGACTCAGACAAGCCCGCTCTCCTTTGTGGTGACCTCAATATTGCACATACTGAGAATGACATTTGGAATCCTACAGGAAACCGGTATACATCTGGTTTCTTACAACACGAGCGGCAATGGTTCTCTCGATTACTTGGGGTTGGCTGGAATGACCTCTTACGAATCCATTTAGGAGATATTCAGGGTCCATACACATGGTGGTCTAACAGGGGGCGCGCAAGAGAACTGGATAGAGGGTGGAGAATTGATTACATTCTTGCAAACAATGCTGCAAAGGACCTTCTCAAATCGGCCGAAGTTATGCGGGAGGGGGGCTTAGTTATCTCAGACCATGCACCTCTAATCGTTGATTTAGATATGTGAGAATTAGTACGTAATAATAGTAAGAGATAGTGAGATTACTCGATTTCAATTAATTTTTGGATTAATATCTTGTCGGACAGACTTTAGCATAGTTGCCGCCCCGTAGGGGCGGAAGGGGTGCAAGTTATGTCAGAAATCACAGTTGATGAATTGAAACGCGAACGACTCAAGCAAATACTTCCAACAGGAAGAGGGGTATGGATTCCCATAGACCACGGGGCTTCAGATTGGCCTGTATCTGGCTTGAGCGATGTTGGTTCATTAGTAGGTGCTATCACTTCTAGCCGGGGCCCAGATGCAATTATTTCACACCGGGGTCCACTTTCCCATCATCAAGATGATACGAGGGAAAATTGGCGAGGAGGTTGGGTCCTTCATCTCTCAGTTTCGACAAGACATGGAGGGGCTAAATCCGATTTCAAAAGATTAGCCGGCGAGCCGAGCAATGTTGTTGTTTCTGCTGTTGAGAGAGGCGCCGTTGGGGTAAGTGTTCAAGTTAACCTTGGAAATGAAAACGAAGGTGAAATGCTTGAATTTCTAGCCGCAGTTGCAGACGAATGTCACTTTTTGGGAGTCCCACTTTTGGGGATGATTTACCCACGTGGGCCAAACTTGGATGTCTTAGAAGGAGACGAAACCCAGGCTATTGCTCATGCAGCAAGAATTGGTTGGGAACTGGGTTGTGATGTAGTGAAAGTGCCGTGGACAGGCTCAATCGAGTCATTTCAACAAGTTACCTCCTCAGTTCCAATTCCAGTGTTAATCTCCGGCGGCGCTAAACAAAACGACTTCAAGGCGGTTATCCGCACAGTGAGAGCCGCAATGGCTGCAGGGGCTGGTGGAGTTTGTATGGGTAGACAAATATTCTCAGATTCTGACCCAGCAGCGAGAGTTGCTGAAATCGTAGAAGTTGTTCATGGGATTCCGTGGGATGCAGACGGACGGTTCAAATTTGACAACGATGAAGCAGACGACTTGGAAGATTTGGTTGAATCATTCCGAGATAGTCTTGGCAAATTCAATAAAAAATGAGGTATTTTTATGGAATTATGGCTTTCCTCTGAAAACAGGGTAGAGCAACATCCTGCAAATGCGATAGTGAGTTCAGATGAAGAACCATTTCCTGAGTGGGCTAGTGATGACAACGAAATTAGACGATACCGAGTTGACAATGGAGCAGTCACTGATGATGCTGGCAAAACCATCGGTGCTTTCATTCAGATTGAGGATGATGAGGGCCAAGCCGCCGCATTAGAATTCATTGGCTTGGCCGAATGGTTGCTAATTGACTGCCCGGATTGGAAGATGATCCCATTAGAAAATTTGGTAGCAGCGGCTGACCAAACTTCTACCAAAATAGCCGCTAAAATTTCAAATTCTGACCAATTACAAGGCGCGACCTTTGCATTACAGAAAGGTGTAGACGCGCTCATTCTTCCTAATGACGTTGCAATTTGGGCGGTTGCTCAAGAACTTGCGGCTCAACGATTATCTGACATTGGGGATGTCACAGAATCAAGTTCTATTGTAGTAGAGGAATCTCCTGAACTTGTACAATTACAAGTAACTAAGATAGAAACTGGTGGAGTAGGTGACCGAGTGTGTGTAGATTTAGTGCAAATGCTTGAAATTGGTGAAGGTGTGCTTGTTGGTTCTAGTGCTGCTTCTCTTGTTTTAGTTCATGGTGAGACCTTGTCATCTCAGTTTGTCCCTCCTCGACCGTTCAGAATCAATGCCGGACCAGTACACTCGTATATTCTCATGGCGAATGGTTCAACGAAATACCTTTCAGAATTACTGGCGGGTGATGAAGTGCTGGTAGTTTCTCCAAGTAGTTCAAGAGCGGTTGCTGTCGGGCGTCTGAAAATTGAGCCAAGACCACTTCTCTTGGTTCGTTTTGAATGCACTTCTCAAATTGGGGGTCAAATTTTCTTACAACAGGCCGAGACAGTCAGACTTGTGTTAAACCTTGAAAAGACAGTCTCCGTCACGCACCTTGAGGCGGGGATGAATATTCTCGGTGTTTGTGCAATAGCCGGACGGCATATTGGCCAAGCAATTAGCGGAGATGTGGAGGAAAAGTGAATGGGTGTCATCGGTCAGGGTGAAGGACAGGGTGGCATTAGCCTCCTACACGCTCTTGGTGCTGGCTATGGTTGTTCAATCGGTGTAAACTTGTCAACTAAAGTACGTTTGAGAGATGATAAGCCCGGCAAAGTTGCTGAAGACCCAAACGGTGTTCTAGAAGCAGTTGTTGGGGTTTGGGTTGAGGCTGGTTTAGAGAAGCCTGCCGAAGAACTCTTCTGGCAAGCACGGAGTACTGTCCCAATGGGTGTTGGATTGAAAAGTTCAGCAGCCCTTGCAGTTGCCGCAATCCGGTCCTTGATGGATGCTACCAAAACAGAGTTGTCAAATGCTGAAATCGTTGATTTAGCATCTGGTGCTCAGTTGGCTGCCGGTGTTTCTTTCACTGGTAGTGTTGACGATTCTTGGGCCGCTGTTGAACCGGGTTGGAAAATCGTCAATCCAAACTTACCAGCAGCTGAAGGCGTGCTACTAGAAGGTGAATTTGTTGAACCCGAAGACTGGAAAATCCTAATTATTCCTCGTGGTGAACGTGAATTAATGGCGAATCCAGAGAGATTTTCTCAAATGGCTCCCCAATTTGAAAAAGCGATTGCAGCAATGGAACAGGGTTCACTTCTTGTCGCTCTTACTGAAAATGGTAGAGCAACAGCCAATGCGTTAGGAGATGCTCAAGGCCGTCGATTGGCGAATGACTTGCTAGTCTGGGGTGCAAGAGGTGCAGGTATCTCTGGCTCTGGTCCTGCGATTGCTGCAGTAATTCCTGTCCATAGTGAAGTAACCTTGAGGAGAATTGTCCAACTTGCAGAGCAACGTGGACACAAAACAATCGTAACTGATGTCTGGGTTGAATAGTTGAGGAGGTGTAATCCTGTCCATGCGTTTGGGTGATACTTTGACAGTAACCCTATTTGGCGAAAGCCATGGATTGGTAGTTGGTGCACTCGTTGAAGGTGTCCCGCCAGGAATCAAAATTGATGCAAAATCTCTTGTCGATGATTTGTCAAAAAGGCGGCCAGGCGGCCATTTAGCCTCAAAGCGAAATGAAGATGATGAATGCCATATTATGAGTGGTGTCAATGAAGGCTTCACTACTGGTTGGCCAGTATTGCTGGTGATTGCCAATAAAGATGTACGGTCTTCTGATTATTCTTTTCTCCCAGACCACCCCCGTCCAGGACATGCAGACTTACCTGAATTAGTTCGCTCTAAAGGACATTCAGACCTTCGAGGTGGTGGGGGGAACAGTGCTAGATTAACAGCAGGTTTGGTTGCTGCTGCTAGCATTTGTAGGCCAATTGAAGATAACTCCAATTGGAAGGTGGAAGCACATGTGCGTTCTATTGGTGATGTGGTATCTTCTGGTATTGAAACACTGCCAATCGGTAGTGGTGAAGAATGGGAACGAACGCGCTGCCGAGACCAAGTGGCTGCAAGAGAAATGGTGTTATTAGTTGAGAAAATGCGGTCGAAACGAGATTCCATCGGGAGTTCAGTTGAGTTGAGAATTTCAGGACTCCCGCTAGGATTTGGTGAACCATGGTATGATGGAATTGAACCCGCTTTAGCAAAAGCCTTGATGGCAATTCCTGCTGCGAGAGCAGTCGAATTTGGACGCGGCACTAAAGCCAGTCAAATGCGTGGAAGTGAACATAATGATGCTTGGAGCGAAAGCGATGGTGTGCCAAAACCAAAAGAAATCCGAGCAGATGGAGCACTTGGCGGTATGGCAACTGGTGGAGATCTTTTCGTAATTATTCATTTCAAACCACCTAGTAGTATTGCTCAAGCCCAGAATACTCTAAACTTGGCCTCTGGAGAGGAAGAGGAACTTGTTGTGCTTGGGAGACATGACCCGGTAATTGCTCCTCGTGCAGTTGCGGTAGTGGAATCATCTGCGCGCCTTGTTTTATCGGATTTATCAATAAAGGGAGGATGGTCGATTGAGTGATGTGAAAATTTTCAAATTCGGTGGTTCTTGTCTAAAGCAATCCAATGACCTTGAAGCCGTTGTTCAAAGAATAGTTGAATCATCTCAGGGAAAAACAGTGGTTGTAGTTTCAGCCTTACACGGGGTTACAGACCGTATTCTTGAGAGATTAGAACGCAAAGATAGGGACTCAGTCCCTGCTTTTGTAAGTTCAATCGAGATGATGCATTTAGAAATCTCACCAACTTTGGTAAATGATATTCATTATCCAAAGTTTCGTGATGCTTTAGCAGAACTTTCACAGGCTCTCTTGGATAATTGCGAAAACTCAACAGAAGAATCCCGAATTAGAGCACAAATCGCTGGAGAGCAAATGAGCAGCATTGCAGTTTCTGCTGCAGTGAGCGCTTGTGGGATTGAGAGTGAACCAATATGGTCTGAAGATTTTGGAATTGAGATTCACAAAGTGAAAGGAGACTCAGTTATCGATATCAATTCAACCAAGAGTTCCCTTGACCTACCCGATGCATCAGTATTGGTTGTGACAGGATGGTATGGCATGTTTAACGGAAAACCCGCCCTTCTAGCAAGAGGTGGTTCTGACTTGACTGCAACTTCACTTGCAGCGGTGTTAAATGCATCAGAAGTCACAATTTGGAGAGATGTATCCGGGGTGCTTGCTTTATCGCCTAGATGGGCAATACCTTCGCGTAATCTTCCATATTTGTCTTACACTGAGGCCCAAGAATTAGCATTATTTAGTGAACCAGTTTTACACCCATTCGCGGTTGAGCCACTTCGAAAAGAGGGAATACCATTGCGCTTGAGACCTTTACATAATCCGAACAATTTGGGGAGTAGTATTGGCCCCTCTGTAGCGACTGGGAATCCAAGAGTACGGGCTGTTGGTTGCTTACCAAATCTAGTGCCTTTGACAATGAGGTTGTCAGGGGTAATGTCTGTTGCTAAAGTTGTTGCAGATGCAACTATTTTGTTAGATCGTGCTCGAATCCGAGTTTGGTCGCTCCGCGCAAGACCAAACGAGGCTCGTTTTTTAGTCTCGCAGAGAGCATCATCTCATGCTATGCGACTACTCTCAGAAAGTCCTGCTTTGCCAACAGCAAAACTAGGAAATGCGATTTCGATTCTCTGCCTTGTGGGAGAATCTATTGGCAACAATGATTCAATCACCGCAGAAATTGAACAATTCGCCGTTCAATCTGATTTGGAATTAACTCATTTAGATGAGGGTAAGAGAGACCATGCTTTGCATTACACTGTACCAGATGCGATGACTCAGGAAGCCTTGGTATTGTTAGCGAAAAACTTTGACCTTCTCATGCCATGAGAAATTATTGATTATTCGCTTGTACCGCCTTCACGCATTTTTTGGTAGCGGCCAGGTATATCTGCAACGAATACGATTGCAACTAACATGAATACAATCATTGTACCTAGTGCAACACCGTAAACACTCTCAAGTTCAACACTTTCTTCTAGCCGTAAGGCAGAGATTTCAGAAAATAATCCAACAAATCCAGATATTACATCTTTGAATAATAGAGTTGTAATTGCAACTACTGCTGCAATTATTGGAGTGATTACTAGACTGATGTGATACTTTGTCAATACTTTCTTGACGTTCATCACGTATACTTCACCGGTCCGAATGCTGGTATCTAGCATTGAAAACCGAATTACACCATTGGTCAATTCAATGTACATCACTAACAATACTGCGTATGCGACCAAGGCTATTTTTTGTAGGAGTTCATCATTAAATGATAACCATTCAAAACTTACTTTACTTGCTGCAAATCTAAATGACACGATTACAAACAAGACATACGAGATGAGTAGGAATCTTGAATCTCTCGAAATAATGCCCCAGAACCCGCATCCTATTGCGCTGAGTACTAAGAGTAAATGGATCGCCAAACCGAGCACTTCAACTCCGATTGTTTCGCCAAACCAAAACCATGCTGTACCTGATACAGGAGTTACGATGTAAGTGAGAACTCCGAGCATTATCATCACTGCGCCAGAAGCCATTTGCAAAGTTTGTACCATTTTGTCGGCAGGAAGGAATTTCATTTTTGGAACTAAAGGCCCGCCGAATAGACTTTCAACAAATGATGGAATATGAACTTCAGGAATTGCATCCTTTGGGATATCTGAAGAACCCGTCATCTTAGCGGCTAATGCCTTTCTGCTAGGTGCAGATGAGCGGACTACCTTTCCATCATACAGATGGCTGGTGTCACTACTTACTCCTTTTTGTGCCATTTAATCCACCTAGAATCCTCTTGCTCCTGCTAAAGCGGTTGAGAGCAACATGTCTGGTTCCCAATCCATTACGAAAGCACCAAGGCCACGTAATTCGCTTATGAGAATATCACGCTCGGTCTTCAGAACTTCGTAACCTGTTCTATCAAGGCGTCTCGCATCAAATTCAAACTCAAGGCTCGATGGAGTGAGAATTGTTGTGTCAAAATCACGGGCGCGCAGGTCGCGCACAGCATTGACAATTGTACTATCATCTTCTAAACATGACATAATGATGATTGGACTTCCTTTGTTAATGTGAGGGAGAATACGGTTAGTCACCACTTGTAAGGGTGTAGAACCTCTTGCCATCGCACCTGCTAATTTTGTTAGAATAACATAGAGTTGCTTCTTTCCTGTGTCTCTGTCAACACTGACGATTTCATCAGCGTATGAGACGAGTCCAACAGAATCTCTTCTTGATAAGAAGAAGGATGCCAAGGAGGCTGCAGCACGAGTCCCATAAACCAACGAGTTTCTGCTAACTGGGCCGGTTTCAGCGACAGCTCGACTGTCTAGAATTAGGATGATATCACTCACTGCGTCACGCTCACGCTCGTTAACCATCAGTTTCCCTGTCCTACCATAAGCAGGCCAGTTGATCGATTTCATTGGGTCGCCAGCAATGTATTCACGCAGGTTGTAGAATTCAGAACCAGGTCCTGGCTGACGGATGTTCACTGCCCCAGTGAAAATCTTTGGAACCTTACTCTTGACAAATGCGTCCTTTAGGTCCTCAGTCTTAGGGAATACAAGGAAGTCGTCATAAACATGCAATTCCTTTTCTTTGTGGAAAAGTCCGAATGAATCCTGAATGCGGATGCAAACAGGTCCAATAGTATAGAATCCACGTAGTGGGCACTCAACTGTGTATTCAATGACAGTTTCTCGGCGTGGACCTAATTCCATTAGAATGTAGTTCGCTCCCTCTTTGATTCTCATTACTTCTGGAAGGCTATCTCTTACTTCCAATACTTTGGATAGTGGTGACATATTCTGTACCTTGAGAGTAACATCAACTGTTCCATCCTCGAATACACGTGCAGCACTGAGTTTTCGCATTGCTTCCAAGCGGCTGAGAGAAGCCCCCGCTTCTTCATCAGAGCGCTCTTCCATTCGGCGTCCACTTGCTGACACATCTGCGTGGGCGGCACGAAGTGCTGCCCAAGTCAAAAACGAGAGTAGAACAACTGCAACAGTTACGAGTTGATGGTTTCGCAAGGTCAAGCCGAGTAGGTAGAGCGCTATCGCTAAACTGCCAAACATGGCAGATTTACGGCTCCATGCCATTCAACTATTCCCTCCATTGCGCATGTCTGTGTATAATGAAACAATCAGACAGTTGGGACAGGAACCTGTCCAAGAATTGTCTGAATAACTTCATCAGTTTCAAGACCCTTGATTTGGTGCTCTGGCTTCAGAATTAGTCTGTGTGCTAGTGCAAGAACTGCTACTGACTTTACATCATCAGGAGTCACGAAATCTCGACCGCGCATTGCTGCAGCGGCTCTTCCAGTCTTGAGTAGTGCTTGAGAACCTCTTGGTGAGGCGCCGACTAGAACACGTGGGTCCTCGCGGGTGCGCGCTACACATTCAACCATGTACATGCGGATTGCTGGGTCAACATAGACATCTTCAATCGCTTGCTGCATTGCAATCACACGCTGTGGATCAGTGATAACTTCGACATCAACTGCGTCCTTCTTTCTAGTGATACGTCGGGCTAGGATTTCATCCTCATCAGCACGATCTGGATATCCAACGCTCATCTTGAACATGAAACGGTCAAGTTGTGCTTCCGGTAGTGGGTAAGTTCCTTCTTGCTCCACAGGGTTCTGTGTCGCCATTGTTAGGAACGGTGCTGGCAACTTGTGGGTCACTGTACCGATAGTAACTTGCTTCTCCTGCATAGCCTCAAGCAGAGCCGCTTGAGTCTTAGGTGGCGCACGGTTAATTTCGTCAGAAAGTAGTAAGTTACAGAAGATTGGACCAGGCTTGAAAGTAAATTCTCCTTTCTTTGCATCATAGATGTTTGTTCCAGTAATATCTGCAGGTAGCAAATCAGGTGTAAATTGTACACGCTTGAAGTCACAACCAAGTGCGTCAGCGAAAGTGTTTGTCATCAAAGTCTTAGCTAGACCAGGATAATCTTCGAAAAGTAAGTTACCGTTTGAAAGAATGTTGACTAATACATTGTCAATCACGTGTGATTTACCGATAATTACTTTTTGAACTTCAGCACTAATTGCTTGTCCAATAGCTCCTACGGCTGCTAATCGTTCTTTCACTTCAGGGTTACTCTGGTGTCTAGGCGCCGCTGGAGCAGCTGCTGCTTGAACCGCTGGTGCGGCTGGTGCTGCTGGTGCTGCTGCTGCAGGTGGCGGGGGCGCTGCTGCGCCTCCGGCGGCTGGGTTCGTTCCGGGCGGGGGGGGTGGTGCTTGTACCATTTTTCATCTCTCCATTTTCTTCTCATTTGTGTTTTACTTTTTACCCCATCGGCGAATTGTCTGAAGTAATTCGCGCTGTTTCTCAGGGGAATAGGATACATTTTGTGAATAGGCTAACTCCACTAATCGTGGGTCTCCTATCATAGATTGAATTTCTGCTGGGGTCTTGATTGCCATCTCGTCACGCGTTAAATCATAGAATACTCTGATTTTTGTCATCAGTGCTTCGCGCATTCTTTGCTTGTAGGTGCTCGGGTCAATCTTCTCAGGTCTTTCTCGGAATCGAGTAAGGTCAAACACATGGCGCCAGTTTTCCTTTTCAGGAACTACCATAATCGCCACTAGAAGTAATAGTAAGAGATTGAGAACAATTAACCACTTTAGGAAATTATCAGATGTTAGTAAAACAATGGTGCTCATAGTTTCTGTAAATGGGTTGGAAATAGAGCCAGTTACGTGGCGGCTTTCATCAAACACAATTCGGAACTCTTCCATCTTTAGTTTGATACTGAATGGCAACATTTCGTTGTCAAATTCCATCATGTCATAAATTAGTGCTTTGAAATAAGCATCATTACCTTTCCAGCCATTATCTCCTTCAAGGTGGCGTTGCCAACAGGAAGTTGACTCGGTGTCACAGTCTTGGCGGACATCTGTTTCAGCTGCTTTATCAGCAGTCCAGAATCTGTTTGAAATTACTTCATCATCAGCGATGAAAACGATTGAACCAGTGGCTTTTAGAGAACCGAAGGAAGAACCATCCCCACCTGGAATTTTTCGCTCATCGAGAACTTCCACACCAGGGTAATCCATCCTAAGGATAAGAGACAGGTTACTGATTGGGTTATCTTCATTATCACAAGAATTAGACCCGATTCTGTCAATACATGAACCTTCACTTGCCTTTGCTAAGACATTAACATCTCGCTTGATGTAATCATCGCTTCCTGGCACATCAGAAGGCAAAGCCTCCCAACGCATTGCAGTTGGCGCCTTGAACATGACAGGCATGCGGCAATGGTCTAGGTCATCGCCTCTCTCATTGAGCATTGTGTCGCTACAACCGACTGGATTTATTCCGAATTGGTCACCTTCGACAATATCGTTTCTGATGCTAGAAACACCCCAAACATTGGTTGGGTTATCATTTCCACCAACTCCATCTTCGTCGTAGGTTTTCCAACTTTGACTCTCATCAAGGAGTGTTTCACCAAAATAGGTGACTCCAAACTTGACTGCAAGTCGATTTGCATTTTTGCCATCAGTGGCAACGATTACCTTGCCACCTAGTTCAGTCACGAAGTGGTAAATTGCAGAGGCTTCGGTTTCATCAATTGGTTTTTCAGTACCAGCTATCACTAACAATGTACGGTGTGGTTCTTCCCAGTCGTTCACAAGCATTGGGGTTGATAGGGTGTTACGGATTTTGTATCCCTCACCATTCCCCCCTCCAAGGCTCGCTCTCATGTCTGTAACTTGTGCCAACTGGGTCTTCTCATCAGATGCCTCTGTAACATATGCTGAGTAGTAGGTTTCTTTGTTTGTGGTGACTAATGTCATTGATAACATCATCACAATAATTAGGATTGCAAAGGTTGCACCAATGATGGTTCCAAAGTGCTTTGGGCCATCATCGTCTTTTGCCATTTTTCTGTCACTTCCTTGAGGTTGAACAGGCCAAAGCCTACGATTGCTAATTCTTGGAATTAAGTTCCCCAAATATATGTTGTTACTGTTAGAGTGGTGTGTTTGTGGTAGTTTCAAAGTAAGGTGTTGCGTATCATTTGCGAATATACTGCAAAAGGGCGGGAAAAAATGATAATTTTTCAATCAATTTTTCTTCGAACAAGAGCACCCAATAAAAGTGTGATAAAAACCGCACCTGGCCATAAAGGAGTCAAATTTTTTGAGATGATATCTCCTTCACCCGATGTATTACCATCGTTGTTTGATTGCTCATTCCCATTAGAGGAGTCACCTCTGTCTTCAACAATGCTAAGGGTGCTTTCGTCAGAGTCAGCGGTTTGTGACCTTCCAGCATCCACATCTCCCCTCGATTGAATTGATATTTCAATTACACAGTTCTTAGTTGGGTGGCTGTCAGATGTTGTAATATTGAGTATTTGAGTTAAGTTCTGGCCCATTTCGATAGCCACACCTTCAAGTTCTTCTGCACCTCCAACATCAAGGAGGGGACATGAATCAGTGACAGTCACTTTGTGAACTGAATCAACAGCATTACCTGCGTTTGTTACTGATACTTCTAGAGAACTAGTTGTGCCGGCATTTAGTGGTCCACTAGATTCTGATAAATCGATAGTTAAATCCACAACCATTGGAATAGTCACATTCCCCTCGCCATCCTTCGAATCACCGCCAGATGTGAGTGGCGATCCGGAATATCCGGTAACAGTGCCAGTTACAATGAAACGGTCACTTTGGCTTGCAGCAAATGCTGCGACATCAATTTGCTTGATTGTGAAATCAAACGATTTATTGGTTTGAGCACTGACTTCTACTGAATCAGGTCCGTTTGCCGAACCGTCAAAAGGTATGTCAAATTCTATGTCAAGAGTAATAGCAGCCATGTTTTGGTTATCAATCCAAAATTTCACACTCACTTCCCCATCCAACCCAAGTTCAAAGATCGGTTCAGTGTCTTGTGGTGTGTCGATACCCATTTCCCACCCGGCTGGAATATCAGGGAGGTCCTCTTGTGCTGTGGCTGAGATTGGCATCATCGCCAACACCAGTATCAAGGTCAGAAGTTTGGCTCGCACATTCACTTCGATACACTCCTCATTGTTGAAACCGTCGCTCACTCATGCATAATTTGATTCAAACATCGCCTGGCTAATACTTTCACCATTTTACGGCGATAATTTGGCTTTAATCCGGTATTGTTTACGGGTTTTATTGATTTTCGAAGAGATTCGGAAAGAATCTCAATACTTTCTTTTCCACTCCATCCCGGCAGCACTGCTGCAACTTCTTCATCGTGAACCCGTGGAATTGATTCTAACCCGGTTGAAGCAATTTTGAGAGTTGATATTTCCTCTCCATCAAGTTTCCATGCAGCAGCGATTCCAGCTTCTGGGAAATCCCAAGATTCCCGCAATGTCAACTTGTGGTAACAGCCAGTCAATTCAGAACTTTCAGTTGGTAGAGTTATGTGAGTAACTAATTCGCCTGGTTGTAAAACGTTTCTTGTCATACCGTCTAACTCGAAGAAATCAGAAAGAGGCATCTCTCTTTTTCCACTTGAGGAAGCGAGGTGGATTGTTGCATTTAGGCATAATAATGCAGGCGCTAAGTCAGCCTGATAGGTAGCAACACACAGTGTATTTTGGTTTGGAATTACTCGGCAGTCTGCATCAGTACCACATTCACATTTGTGGCACCATTCAATAGATTCGCGCCAATCTTCTGATTGGTTAAACCAATAACAACGAGTATCCAAGCATAGATTTCCTCCAACAGTGCCAGAACGGCGAATCATGACTGAAGCAATACTCCCAGCAGCATCTTTGAGTAATGGATGGGTGAGATTGCTCTGGGCTAAATCGTGTAATCTAACCATTCCACCGATATGAGTTGAAGACAACTCACTCATTTCAGCAACTTTTGCGAGTGAGATGACATTCGCTTTTGGATTAAGATGCCATTTGTAATTTGGAATTAAGTCGGTTCCACCTGCAATCCAATCAAATTCTTCACCTGCGGCAATAAATTCACCGGCTAAAGCCAAAGCCTGCTCAAGGCTGGTTGGCATCAGCAACTCAAATGGCGGCATTCTCATGCATCATCACCTCGGTGTCTTCGTTCAGTGTGCTTCCAGGCCGAACCGGCTAAGCGAGGATTGTCAATATAGTCTTGAGGTGGGATTACAGAAACTTTCCAATCATCAGATTGTTCATCAGCAGGCATGGTTGCGGTAAATCCGAATAAAGCCCCATTATGGTATGGTTCAATATTGTCATCATTGCGTCTAGCAATGTCACGCTGTTCATGCTCTCCAGCCCGTTTTGCCAGTGAATCTTGGAGATGTGAGAGTTTGAGTCTTGGTGTTTCTAACTCAAGTGGGTCTGAGATACCTTGCTCTTTGCATAATTTTTCGATGTTTTTGTGCATCCTGTCCGGTGTGATTGGTAACTCATTGACTCTTACGCCAATTGCATCATACACCGCATTACACACTGCTGGCAGAATTGGTAGAAGTGGGCCTTCACCTGCTTCTTTTGCTCCGAATGGACCTTCTGGGTCATTGCTTTCTACAATGATTGGGTAAACCTTTGGCATTTCATGCACGGTTGGAATCTTGTAATCTAACAGATTCGCATTCAGAAGATGTCCGGTTCTACCATATACCATCTCTTCAGATAGTACTTGGCCTAATCCCATATGGCAACTGCCAATTATTTGTCCTTCGACTGCCAATGGATTCAGCGCTTTTCCACAGTCGTGTGCAGCCCAGACGTTGATGACGCTTGTTTGCCCGGTTTCAACATCCACTTTCACCTCGGCAACATATGCTGAAAATGAATAAGCAGGTGCCAATCCAGCGGCTGCTCCTTTGTGGGCTCGTCCCATCGGTGGAGTTCTGTATGCTCCTGATGCAACTAGCGCACCTCGTTCTTCCTGTGCTTTGTGAAGCGCTTCAAGATAAGAGACACCGATAGCAGGATCTCGTTTATCGTAAATCCTGCGGTCACCCAAAACTAATTTTTCAGGGTCTCCACCGGTGATAGTAGCGGTAGCATCTAGCAATTCTTGACGGATTTTCATTGCTGCCGAAATTGCCGCGTTTGCGTTCATGAATGTCACTCTGCTAGAATATGAACCAAGGTCAACAGGAGAAGTATCGGATTCTTGTGAACGAACTCGAATCATGTCTAATGGTAGTCCCAATACCTCAGCAACAGATTGAGCAACAACTGTGTCAGAACCCTGTCCAATATCAGCGGCTCCGGTATGAATTGTTACACCGCCATCCATGTCAATTTTCAGGTGAACAGTTGCATGAGGGAACTTGTTTGGGTCCCAATGAATCGGTAAACCGCTTCCTGAAATGAAGAAACCACAACCAACTCCAATGCCATGGCCTAATGGCAGTTTGCGAAATCGCTCATCCCAATTTGAGGCTTTACGCACTTTTTCTAGACATTCTCTCATCCCAGTACTAGTGATTCTAAAACCCGTGATAGTTGCACTTAGGGGTGGTAACAAATTGGCTAAACGGAACGTCATTGGGTCAACCTGAAGTTTGTCGGAGAGATCATCTAGTCCTACTTCGAAGGCACAGCGTGAGTTAACAGCGCCATGTCCGCGCATGGCCCCACTGGCAGGCTTGTTTGTCCAAACTCGGGCACCGGTGTAATGGAATGCTCCAATCTCGTAAGGTGCGGTGTGAAGAACCCCGTTGTAGTAAGTTGTAACGTGACCGAATGAAGCGAAAGCACCCCCGTCAATCAAAGCATCAGTTTCAACTCCGCAGAGACGCCCCTGTGAATCAGCGTGAAGATTCATTTCAATGTGTGAAGGGTGTCTACCTCGATTAACGAAGAAAACCTCCTCTCGGTCAAATGTGATTCTTACAGGGCGCCCTGATTTACGTGCTAATATTGCCGCACACATCTCATGTGGGAAGGGGTCAGACTTGCCTCCAAATCCGCCACCTACAAACGTTCTATAGACGTTTATTTGATGCATGGGGATTTCTAACACATCAGCAAGTGACCGATGCAAATAGTGCGGCACTTGTTGTGGCGTATAGACTGTCAATCTCCCTCTTGGATCCCAATTTGCAACGGTTGCATGTGGTTCTGTAAAGCCGTGGTTAACACCACGGAAAGTCCAATTTGAATGATGAGACGCTTCCGCATTTTCCGTCATTTTTTCTACTTCGCCAAATTCTTGGAATACCCGCTTTTGGATATTTGCTTCACCAATGTGATATTTACCGCGGTCATGAATTGGGTTTTCACTATCTTCCAATCCATCTTTCATATCGTGAATGCTGTCTAATACCTCGTATTCAACCTCAATGAGTTGCAGCGCTTGCAATGCTGTAGATTCGTCTTCTGCGGCGACAGCTGCCACTAAATCGCCAACATGGCGAACTAAACTGATTGCTAAGGCGTGTTCATCTTTTGTGACTGGTAATACGCCGAAGGCATTTTTTGCATCAACTCCCGTTGCAATAGCAACTACGCCGTCAAGTGCTTCTGCGGCAGAGGTGTCAATTGATTTTACACGAGCAAAATGGTGTGGTGAGCGAAGAATTTTTCCAATTAACTCGTTAGATAATCGAATATCATCGCCATATTTTGCTTGCCCTGTAACTTTGTAGCGCCCATCAATCAAAGGTGTTCTAGTGCCGATTGAAGTACTTGTAACTAGTTCATCGTGGCGGTGAGTGCCCCATGGTTGAGCCAACTTTCCTCCTTGGCTCTTAGGTATCTTTCCTTCATCTTGAAGGCTACTGAATTGGTCTTTACCGCCACTACCTGGGCGGGCAAATGGCAATTTCCCGGGCTGCTGCTTGTACCCGACCATTTCCTCTTCGTCAGTCATGCAAGTATCACCTGACTATGCGTCTTCTCCCATAAAACCAGGGTGTGGGTCGGAATGTTGGGAAGTGGGGTTTTCGGTTGATTCCCCATCACGAATTATCTCAGCGGCCGCTTGAATCGATTCAATAATCGGCTGATAGCCTGTACACCGGCAGAGGTTTCCTTCTATTGCAGTCTTTATCTCAGCCTCAGTAGGATTAGTATTTTCGTTTAGAAGTGCAGTTATCACAATTAAAAATCCAGGGCTACAAAATCCACACTGGCTTCCACCGTAGGTTGTAAAAGTCTCTTGGATAGGTGAGAGGTGGTGTCCGTCTGCGATTCCCTCTACTGTGGTTATTTCACAGCCTTCAACTTCGCTGGTAAGTGTCAGACAAGAAAGTCTTGGTTCACCGTCCACAAGAACTGCACAACATCCACAAGTGCCCATGTCACATCCTCTCTTCACTCCAAGCATGCCGATTTGGTCACGCAGTACATCTAGAAGAATCGAATCACTTGAAATTGATTCAGTGACCTTCTTTTCATTGACAGAAGCAATCCATTCTCGCTTACCTGCTTGAGGCAACATTGGAATACGGTTTGGCTCTGACATGACAATTGCCCATTGCCTACTCTGTAGGCATACTGACGAGTCGGGCTCCGTCTTTGATAGTTCGCCTCAGATTTATGAGGCATTAGTTGAGATTTACTGCAATTTTATGTTCTTACAGATACAGATTCATAATCCTCTTTTCCAGTAAGTGGTTCAACCCAATCAGGGTCTGCAGGAAGAACCAGCCCCTGTCCAATTTTATTGAGTGTTTCAGCCAAACTTTTCTGTTCCTCGGTTAATTCATCCCATGGGATTTCGCCTCTGCGCAATCTTTTCCACTGTTTTAGAGTACCAATTGAACGTACAGACCGGGCCCAGAGTACAAGGTGAAGGCGAGCTGAAACAGACCATAATGGCATCAGTATGAAAGCCAATAATATCCAATTTATTTTTGTGACATATGGTTGTATAAGTGGTAATAGTCCATACAAATTTAGATTCCAGAGTGGGCTAGCAGGAGCGGCAAGTAAAAACGCCACTGGAAATGAAATCAAAATCCACCAAATTGGAAGTAATGCGAAGCCCATGACAATTTTGTGAGTGCCAAGTGTGTGATTCTCTTTAAGAGACATTTTAGCGGCAATCGGGCCAGCAAGACGGTATGGTGGCCATGAACCGATTAGTGCACCCCAAGTTATGAGTCCAGCCATGAAAATCCAAGAACCGATGATTTGGAAGACAGCAGAAATCAAATCGATTGTGCCCGGCCTTTTATCTCGATCATACAACTCGTGTTCTTTGAGATTATATTTATCCATTTTTTCAGCATGAGCGCTGACTCTTGACTTCAGGTTGACCGCTTTGTCTGGTTGATGTTCAGACAACCATAGCCATGCAGCACGAGTGCGTCTAGCGCCCATGACTGCTTCTGCATATGTTGCTCCTGTTTTTCGACCCAGCATTCTATTTCGATGTACAGAAAGTAAACCTCTAGCCCTCCAAAGCAGTTTTCGGTCCTCCCACGTGTCAAGTCCTTGGCTACTTCGTTGCAGTTCAGTACCTAGAGATTCAGTTACTGAATTTACCCATGCTCGTTGTGCCGCAATATCTGCTCCAAACTCTGAGATTGCTTCGTCGCTAGCAACAGGGGCCCCTTCATCACCGGGAAGAGGTGGCAATCTCATCGGTTGATGAACAGAGACCAAGGCTCTCTCTCGAAATCGATTGGCATCTGAATAGTGTAGGCCAACAGGGACTAAAGAAGGTGGTTCTTCACCACTTTCACGAGCCTTAATTAATGCTTTCAACATTATTCTAGCAGGGCCTGTTTTGGTCTTTTGTGGTTGACTCATTAGGTGTGAAATACCTTCTGGATAAATAGCACACCAACCACCATCAATGAGTACATCAGACAGTGTATCAATGAGGCCACTATTCCCACCAGTTGTTGATTGTTCCGAATCACCTGAGGGGGAGATGTCTTGCTTTCTATAGACAGGTTTTGCGCCAGCCGCACGCATGAAGTGACCTAGGATAGGTGTTTTGAATAGGGTATGTTTTGCAACGAACGTCATTTGTCCTGGCAACAATGAGAGCATCAATAATGGGTCTATCAAAGATGCTGGATGCCAAGCCGCGAAAAGGACTCCTCCTTTTTTGGGAATACACTCTTCATGGACAATTCCGTGCTCCCTAAACCAAGATGCACTAATTTGCCTACACAGCCATCGAATTATGCGATAAACTAATGGTAATCGCTTCACATCATTACCTCTGCTTGGATTGGCAACGTGGGGCGTTAGGCAATATGTTGTTCCCTGCATTTCACTCATTAATATTGAAGGTAAGGTTCATCCCGAACACCGGCTTCAGGCCCCTACAAGGGGACTAAGATGACGAACAAAAATATGGTTTTAATTGTGGTTGGAGTGATGCTAGCTGCATTCAACGTAGGAGTAGTGGGGACAGTGGCAACTGGTGCCGTAGATGGAGCGGTTCAATCTGCTTTTCAGACCTATACCAAAGACACAATTTGCGCCAACGATGATTGCTCAGAAGTGAATGAGGATTGGGCGACATCTACCAGCGAGCGCTCTTATTACGCGTGGAATCTTTCGAATTACGATGAAATCAAAAATGATCCATTGGCAACACCAGAGTTTGAACAGGTTGGTCCTGTAGTTTATGAGATAACTGCTGAGCGAACTTTGGTTGAACACGATGCTGAAGAAGGCACTATTTCCTACTCTGAAATAAAGACATATTCGTGGGCGGGAGGTACTCCGTCAAATACAGAAATCACAAATCTCAACATTTTGTTTGAGCCTCAAAGAGTTGGCGCAACTTCGACATTTATCGGAATCGTTGCTTCCATGACCCAAGCAGGATTTGCTGCTGGAATGATTGAAAACGATATGGAAGTAGGGGTTCCTAGCAAAAGAACAGCAAATGATTTGGATTCAACATTAGATGAATTGGCAACCACTCTATCTAACGAGCAAATCGCTAGCAAAACAATGGCAATGCAGGCTTATGCAACTTGGAATGCTTCCTCAGAAGCTTCCGCAGTTTACAACATGACATTAGTAAATGGCAGCGACCCAACAGTAAACACATGGTCCGACCCTGATTTTTCCGCTGGTTTGGAATTTGCTTTCCGCCAAGCGGTAGACCCAGGTGATTCATCGGTGAAAATTTCACTTGATAGCAAGTGGGGTCCAGCAGTATTCATGGGGATTGGAACACCAGGAAATTCAATTTCCGATTTGATGAGTAACCCTGAAACTAATCCGTCTATGGTAAGAGCGGGTTTGTTTGGTTATTTAGCAATGCAAAATGCGACAATTCCTGACTTTGCTGAAACTTTTGCCCGTGACCAAGCAATGTACGCTCTAGTCGGTTCATCTTTTGCCAGCAACGGTGGAGGGGATGCAAATTGGGAAGATGATATGGATGAAGTTGAAGACCGGTTCTACGAAGTATCGGGCTCAAGAATATCAAATCATGATTCACTTAATGACCTTCTTTGGGGGATGGATGGTGATACCCCGCGAGGTATTTTAGTTTCCGATTCAGGTGGTTTGATGTGGGGTCTAGGCCTACTTTTATCCACTGCTCTTGAAAATCCATTTGCAGTAATGTTCGATTACAACATCGGTATTTCTGACGTGTCAAATATTGGTGCCTATGGAGGAGGTTGGTTACTGGGAGAAACAGACCACCCGCTAATTTTGAGCGGGGGTTCGGGGACATTAAACTCGACAGAATACCTCTATGCTCAGTTCGCTGGGCCAGACCCATTAACCGGGTATTTTGCTAGTGCTAGCCTTAATGTTGCAGGCATGTGGGGTTCGTTTATTGGCAATACTTACGGCGTTTCTGGAGACGATGTCATTCTGAATTATTCACAAGTTGACAACATTTTATTTGGTCCTATGGGAATTTCAACTGATGCTGTAGTTGGATTCCTATATGGTGAAACAACTGGACATTCGTTACCAGTTAATCCCGCGACTATGATTCCTGAAACTGGTGGGGTTGAACTTGAATGGACCACTGATTTAGTTTCTCAATTGTATGGCATTGACGAGAATAGTGCTGCAGCACTTCGTTACTTTGTTCATAAATTGATGTTCAATACGCAAATTCCAAATCTGCTTGGAAGCATGTTTGGTGAAGAAGCAACAGGATTCCCTGGAGCGACAAAATGGGTTTCTCATACTGTTGACCAATGGTTATTCGGCTGGAGAGATCCTTTGATGGCTCAACTTGAAGGCAGCCCTACAAATTTGACCTATGGGTGGCAATCTCTTGAGACAAACAAGACTTACTTCGGCTCAGCATCAGAACACGCGCCGAATGGGGTATCAACCGGTAGTGGGACGATGTACAAGGTGTGTAGTGGGGAAAACCCTCAGTGTGACACGGGGGAGACTCTCGAACAAGACGGGTCGACTTACCTCCCTTGGCGTACTCCTGAGAATGAAGATGGTACATTTGGTGTAATCACCAATGAGTCCTTGGTTGGTACATCTGGTGGTTTTATCACAGGTGAAGGCGATTTGTTGAATTTAGGTGATTATGCAATTTGCGCGCCATTGCAGCAAGCAGATGGAGACCATCTTGGTCTTCTGACTGAAACTTGGACTTGCCACCTCGATAGCAATGAGAGATTGATTCAAGGCAAATTGATTAATTCTAAGTCTGCACTAGATATTTTCCCTGGTGCGGTGCCAGTTTATTTCGGTGGAGATGTTGAATTAAAGGTTCAACCGACTGCTAGAATTATTGTGTCAGGTTCTTCTGAGAGTTATTTCTATGTTGATCTAAGGACAATGGAAGAGCAATCATCTTCCACGCCCGAAATCAGTGACATGCAAGTCATTTTCAAGATTGAGTCTGGCGGAGGTGCTGATGCAGAAACCGTGGCGCTGATGCAGTCTCAAATTGTTGATAACCAGAATCAATTTACTTACTGGACTAACTTTGATACCGATGGTGGTTCTTTCTTTATTGACCAAATAACTGCAGTAATTTACCTGAGTGCAATCGGATTAATGCTGATGGGTGTCTTGGGAATCATTCGAACTGGCCCAACTCAAAGCCCGGCCCTTGGTTCTGAGGATGAAGGTTCAAGGACAGAAAAGGCCGATGCTGTTGACGATGATTTACTGAATCAAACCGGTGGAGAGTTCTGATAATTGTTCGGCTTGATTGCCGGCAACAAATCGCCTTTGTTTTGTTATGAGTTTGCGCTAGTTAGTTTGATGCACTTGGTGTATTTGCGACACTCCATCTGATTTAGTTCCCAATGAAGAGTGTGTTCAGTGTTGTTCTTGAAAAAACTCTATTTTTGAAACTATTTTTGCGAAAATGTAATCCTTTCAGCCTTGTTAATTAGACGAATCCCGGCCCTATTTTTTTGTCATCCGTGATGATGTTTATTAATCGCAGTTAGTTTAGCCCCCTCACCGAAGGAAGGTCTTAGGAATGAAGAGAATGAAAATAAAAGTAATGTTGGTAGCCTTTACCATGGTAACTTTAGCGTCTGCTGGTTGCCTTGGTGGAGACAGTGATGATGTAAAGGATGATGTAATTGATGATGTTGAACCAGAGGCTGTAAATATAAAAATCGGGTTGTTAAACCCGGTAACTGGTCCAATTGCTATTTATGCTGATGGTTTTACTGATGCAGCAAATTTAGCAATAAGTGAACTCAATGCTGCTAATGATGACTATGAGTTTGAACTTGTAGTTGGAGATTCAGGTTGTGATGGCACAGCCGCAGCAACAGCTGCTCAATCCTTAGTTGACGCAGGAGTCGTTGGAATTGCTGGTGCTGCATGTTCAGGCGCCACTCTTGGCGCAATTGCAGTCGCTAAAGCAGCAGGAGTCCCTATGGTCTCCTACGCAAGTACTTCACCAGCAGTAACTACTGCTGATGATGATGGACTATTGTTCCGTGTTGTGCCAAGTGATGCACAGCAATCTGTTGCACTTGCAACTGTTGTTGCAGGCAGCGGAGCAACTAACCCAGCAGTCATTGCAATGACCAATGATTACGGGGCAGGACTAGGAGACAACTTCAATGCAAGTTGGTCTGGTGACTTGTGCACAAAAGTTGGTTATGACCCAACAGAAGGCTCCTACGATGCCGCAACTCTAGCTCAAGCAGTTATCGATGCAAGTTGTGACTCAGTTGTGCTGATGTCATATGCAACAGATGGTGCAGCGATCATGGAAGAATTACATGCTCAAGGGTTCAGTGGGGCCGTATTCGGGGCAGATGGACTTGCAGACTCAGCATTCGGTGATACTTTCACCGACTTAGGTGCTCTTGATGGTCTAGTTGCAACCAAGCCACGACCGGGTGCTGCATCCGATGCTAAGGCAAATTTCGAGGCAGCCTACGAAGCAGCTGGGGGTGATGCTGGTGGAATTTATACACACGAAACTTATGATGCTGTGAATATTGTTGCAGCGGCTGCAATGCTCGATAGCAGTGACATGAAAGCAAGTCTTGCAACTGTTGGTAGCAACTATGATGGTGCGTCTGGCCAACACACATTTGATGCAAATGGTGATGTTTTAGGTACAGGTTACTCAGTCTGTGGATTCGTTCTGATGGGTGACACAATGGGCTTCTCTTGTCCCAATATGTGGACCCAAGATGCTGGTATCGCAGCAGCACCCTTTGAAGGTACAACAATCAAGATTGGATTACTAAGCCCACAAACCGGGCCAATTGCAGTTTATTCGGCAGGTTTTGATGCAGCAGCAGCAATTGCTATTTCTGCTCTAAACTTGGTAGATGCAGACAATTATCAATTTGAGTTGGTTATCGCCGATTCTGGTTGTGATGGCACTCAAGCAGCAACCGCTGCTCAGACATTGATTGACTCTGGTGTTGCAGCAATTGCTGGAGCAGCATGTAGTGGTGCAACTCTAGGTGCAATTGCTGTGGCAAAGGAAGCAGGAATTCCGATGATTTCCTACGCTTCTACTTCACCAGCAGTTACCTCTGCTGATGACAACAACCTACTATATCGTGTAGTTTCAAGCGATGCTCTACAAGGGCCTGCAATTGCAGATGTAATCAAGGCAGGTGGACACACCAATACTGGAATCATCTACATGACTAATGATTATGGTGCAGGTCTATACGATGCGATTGGAGGTGCACTGGATTCAACTTGCACTTCCACTGGTTATGACCCTACAGAGGGTTCGTACGATGCAGCAAGCCTTGCTCAATCAGTAATTGATGCCGGTTGTGATTCAGTTGCTCTAGTATCATACGCAACTGATGGTGCTGCAATTGTTGAGGAACTTTCAGGTCTTGGATTCACCGGTGCAATATTTGGTGCTGATGGAATCGCTGATGCAGGATTCATCTCAGAATTCACAGATAATAGTACATTGTCTGGAGTAACAGCAACCAAGCCAGCATCTGCTGCAGATTCAGATCGCAGACTAGCGTTTGATGCAGCATGGGCAGCTGGTGGAGGTCCTGAAGGTGCAATTTACACGCACGAGACTTTCGATGCAGTTCTCATTGCAGGACTGGCGGCGATGGCGATGGATTCAACAGCCGAAATTACCGACATGCCTACAGCCTTGTCACTAACCGGAATGAACTTCGATGGTGCAAGTGGTATTCATTCATTTGATGCAGCAGGCGATGTCGCTGGTAACGGCTATGATGTCTGTTCGTTTGGTCACGATGGAGCAGATGCGTCATTCAGTTGTAGCCAAACCTGGACTCAAGATGGCGGAATTGCTGACAACTCCTGAACGTAGGTTCGAGAAAACAGTGAAGGTTTGCCTGTGGCGAGTCTTAGGGCTCGCCACAGTTTGCATTCCTGACAATTTGAGGGATACCTTTAGCATCGCCAATGCCTTGACAAGAAGTGTGAAGAATGGTGGTTGACATCTCAAATTGTTCACTTAGGCCAAGTAGGTGTGTGTTGAAGAGATGATTAGTGGTATCCTAGAGTATCGCGACATAATTATCACAACTGAACTGAGCGAACTTGTTGATTAGGAAGTGGTGTAGCCAGTGGAATTCGATGAAATTCGCCAAAAATGGGCCTCAATTCCGAGTTTGCATAAGCGAATTACTTTGAGCCTTTTATTATTATTTGACGCTTATCTTGGCCTCAGTCACCATCAGGGATTAATTGCTTGGTCTTCACTATTTGTGGGCGACTTGGTTTGGATTCTGCAATCAGCCGAGATGATAATTGGAGGATCTTTGGTTATCCATACGATGTTCAAAGAGACGACTGGTAAGTTGCGGATGGCCTCTATTGCCTCCTCTCCCATCTTGTTAATTGCCCTGATTTTGGTAACGCTTCAACTGCTTATCTCGGGTCTTGGCTTTTCTTCAACATTGAACTATAATCTTTCTTCAGTGGGTCTTTCAGGACTTTATTGGGCAGCAGCATATCTGTGCATCGCGGTAGGTCTAACACTTACGTACAAGGTCCAGAGGTATGGGAATTTTGCTCAAGGAGAAATGATGCTAGTAGGGGGATATGTGGCTGTTACATTGATGTGGTCTGACAGATTTTTTGAGATGTCAGATGCCCCGATGGATGATGTATTACAATGGGATTTGTTGATATCGGCAGCGGTGGCTGCCTTTTTCTTGGTAGGATTCCTTGGAATTTTTATCGACAAATTGATTTATCGTCGGTTCCGCGATAAATCAGCATCGCCCCAAGTAATGATGATCGCTTCCTTGGGTGTGGCGATGATATTGCGAGCCCTGCTTTATCTTCGATACAGTGCTCGCACTTTCCGATTTGTACCTGATAGAGATTGGAAATCATCGGATGCACGAATTCAGATTGGCACAGAGAGATTACAGATTCATCTAGGTGAGAGAGGTGATTCACCACTTTGGGAGTTTGCACAAAATGTTTCAGATTATGGCTTTGCATACACAAAAGCAGCACTGATTGTTGGGGTATTTGGTTCGGTACTTTTCCTCTTATATTTCTGCCACAAAACCAGACTTGGAAGACAAATGAGAGCGGTTGCAGATAATCCTGATTTAGCCGCATCTAGTGGTATCAACGTTGAGCGCATTCATTCGTTGAGTGCTTTTCTGTCAGCAGGATTGTCTGGTTTTGGCGGAGCATTACTTGCCGCTGTTCTGCCTATCAATCCTGAGTTGGGTTTGTCTCTACTATTACCTGCTTTTGCAGTGATAGTGTTAGGCACAATCGGTTCTATTCCTGGTGTCATTATTGGGTCATTGATTGTAGGTCTAGTTAGGTCCTCTTCTGAGCCAATTTTGATTGGTGCGGGAAATACTCTTAATCGGCCAACGGCAACAGGATTCGCTGAAGTTATGCCATTCATTTTCTTGATAGCGGTTTTACTTCTGATGCCCAAAGGTATCGGCGAAGGCATGGAAAATTGGAAAATTGAACGACTGAGGAAACGGCAAAAGAAAATTGACGAAGGAGTACCTAGATTGCGTGACCGTTACGCACCCATTGGAATTGTATACGGTGGTATTGCCAGCATAGATAAAATGAGGATAAAAGCATCGTCAAAATTTGACCCTTTTGTCACTCTCAAAAACAAATCTGTTGAGGCGTTTGAGACTCATAGTTCTGCCATTTACTTGAAGGCAACAGCAGTCAAGCGCAGGCTCTTTAATTTGCCAAAGTCATCATTACAAACGGTGGCATCAAAGTTTGATGTTATTCGCAGTCGGGTTGATGATCATCTTCCGTACGGCCGTGAAGGAACGCGTGGTTCGTGGGTTACTTTCGTTGTGCTTTTCTTGTTAATGGTGCTACTCGCCTGGGCTCTTCCGAGTGTTAGTTCTTTCACAAAAACTATGCAAATAGCGCGCCTAATCACGTTGGTTGCAATATTTTCTCTGATGGCGTTTTCTCTGAACCTTCACACAGGAATCACAGGAATGACCAATTTTGGAGTGATTTTCTTCGTCGGAATCGGCGCGATTACTGTTGGATTATTGTGTGCACCAGTGGAGACAAATGGATATGGATGGGAACCGTGGAAAGCCACTCTGCTCGCCGTTGGTCTGGCTGGATTGGCAGGTTGGATGTTGGCATATCCTACCGCTAGATTACGAATGGATTATTTCGCAATCGTGACAATATCTCTTGGCGAAATGTTACGCATTTCTTTACAAGCTGAGCCAATGTTACGAGCGGGAACTGTAACTTCTGCAATTGGAATTTCACAGTACACATTACCTCTAGAATCATGGTGGGATTCTGGAATCTCTTCAACTGTTGGAGGCTGGCTTGGATTTGATGAAGCGGCTCCTTACATTGTATTATTAGCCGTATTATCTACAATATCAATCGTTGTAGTATGGTGGCTATTAGAGACCATTTTGGCATCCCCTTGGGGTCGCATTCTCCGTTCGATTAGAGAAGATGAAGAGGTCAGTCAACATCATGGACACAATGTACTCACCAACAAAGCCGCTAGTTTGGCTGTTGGAGGAGCCATTGCCGGTTTAGCAGGTGCACTTTGGGCATGGTTAAATTCAGGTATATTCCCTGATTTCTTGAATCCAGTTCGTTCAACTTTCCTTGTTTGGGCTGCATTTATCGTAGGAGGCAGAGGGAATAATCGGGGAATGATAATTGGTTCTTTCATTATTGTGATAACTGAATTTGTCTTTAATGTCATGGTAGTGGCTAGGGGTAATTCTGACCTCGCTTTCCATGACATTGTTGCTAATATCGACCAAGTATTTTCTTGGGTAGTGGTCGATATTGGTGGATTTATTTGGTCAGACTTGTCGATTTCTCAAACATTTCCAACAGGTAATGTAATCGCAGAATTGGCATATATCAAATTGGGATTAATTGGCTTAGTAATTTTAGTTTCATTGATGTTGGCTGAGAAAGGGCTTGTTCCAGAAGTACCGTTGAGGCCAACTCGTCCTGATATGAAAAGTGATAATCCTCTTTTGGCAAACAAAAATAAGTCCGAAAACAAGGATAATGAGGAGCAATCTCCACAAGACCCCGATGAAGTCCTTGATGAGCAAGACAACGAGTCTGAAAACTCCTCACAACCAGAAATTGAGGATGAAGACGGGCAATCCCCAAAAAATCCGAAAAAGAAGGCCAAGAAATCATCTAGACAAGGGAGTGATGGGAAATGAAGGAAGACAACATCGCTCTTAAAGTCTCAAATCTGACAAAAGATTTCGGAGGTTTGCGGGCTGTAAATGATATTTCTTTTGAGGTTGCGAAGGGTGAATTTGTTGGACTCATTGGGCCAAATGGCTGTGGGAAATCTACAACATTCAATTGCATATCTGGTTTACTTGAACCTACTGCGGGTCAAATTGAGGTGTTCGGACAAGATGCAGGGAATCTTAGACCTGACGAAATCCAAAGGCTTGGACTGACGAGGACTTTTCAACATACAAGATTGTGGAAAGAGATGACCGTGATAGAGAATTTGCTTGTTCCACCGCGGCAGCAATTTGCTCCTAATCCATTAATTTCATTGATGAAACCCCGTTCAAGAAAGGCAGAAAAGGAACGCCTCATTGATGCTTTTAGTGCCTTAGATATGTTGGAAGTACCACACATGGCGGACAATCTTGCCAGTGAATTATCTGGTGGACAGAGTAAACTAGTGGACATTGGGAGGTCTTTGATGGGTGCTCCTCAAATTTTACTTCTTGACGAACCTGTTGCTGGGGTTGCCGGGCCTCTTGCGGAGAAGATATTTGGGAATCTGAGAAATTTGGTCACAAAAACTGGTATCAGTATTTTTGTGATTGAACACAATATGGATTTTATTTTACGGCGTGGTGTTGATAGGATAATTGTCATGGACCAAGGCGGGATTTTGATGCAAGGAACACCTGATGAAGTGAAAGAAAGTAGAGAAGTTGTTGAGGCTTACCTCGGTGGCGGTGGTGAGCAAGAATGATTCTAGTCTCAACAAATCATCGTTACTTTAGCACCGGCTGTGGCCCGTATGATTTCCATCAGAAAACTGAGTATTTTGATGCCACGGCACAGATTTCAAGTCATTATATTGATTCTGAGGCAGCAAAAATAATCCAATCAAGAAATTGGAAGGAGGTGAACATTTGACTCGATTATTGGATGTTCAAGGCCTTGAAGGTGGCTACGGTTCTGTGAAAATTTTGAACGGAGTCGATTTACATGTTGAAAAGGGTGAATTTGTTACTATTATCGGACCTAATGGTTGTGGTAAATCAACTTTCATCAAGGTGTTGTTTGGCATCGCAACTCATTATACAGGTACAGTAATGCATGAAGGCACGAATGTTTCAGCATGGAGGACAGACCGGTTAGTAAAGAGAGGTATTGCTTATGTCCCACAAGTGGAGAATGTGTTTCACACCCTAACAGTTCATGAGAATTTGCAGATGGGTGGCATCGGTTTAGGTGTAGGTGTCCTCGAGGAAAGAATTGAGCGGACGTTTGAGATGTTTCCCGACCTAAAACCCCGGGTTCACGATTTGGCTGCCTCACTTTCAGGAGGTCAACGCCAAATGTTAGCGCTTTCAAGGGCGTTGATTTCTGACCCACAATTATTGCTGCTAGATGAACCGACAGCGGCGTTGTCACCACTTTATCAAGAGCAAATAATTGAGCGAATTGATGCCTTGCGCCAGCATGGAATTACGGTATTGATTGTTGAGCAAAATGCTCGACTCTCATTGGCTCGTTCTGACCGTGGATACATCATGTCTGGAGGTGAAATTGTTCATACCGGAACGGCAGACGATTTACTAAATGACCCAGATATTGGTAAATATTTCCTAGGAATCAAGGATGATTAAACTGCCTGATATTCAGTCAAAAGCAACAGATTTGAGGAAATTTCAGTTTTCGCCACTAATCCACTTGATGAGTGTAGATTCAGCACGGTGAAGGTGTTCGCCAAGAGTGCTTCTGGCAATTCCAATGTGGTCTGCTAGTTCTCGCATGGATATTTTCTTTGGTTCATCGTAATAACCTAACAAAACCGCTTGTTGAACAACTTCTAATTGGCGCTCTCCTAAAAGTGATTGAGCTTCGTTTTTAGGGTCGTCGTGGGTGGTTACCGAAACCTTGTCAGGTGGCAAGAATATGTTTACCTGGGCTAAGAATTGGCTAATTCCTGATGGTACACCTCGCAGCGTTATTTCAACTCCTTCGTCTGATATTGAGTAGGGGGGGTACACAGCAATGTCATCAAAACTGATTGCTGAGACAACTAATGGATGCTGATTCAACACGACTATTGCTTCCAAACCGTCACCACGATTTGGCAGAACACCCTCAAAGGTAAGAAAAGATACATCATTAATTGATTCAAAGTCAGCACCATCTCTCATCTCACACCGAGTTAGTTGGCGCACCCCTTCTGGTTGAACATCCAAATGTGCAACTACTTCAAAAGTTGAGCATATTTTAAGGAGTTCTTGGA
>Ga0114934_10000193_pt1 | contig 37654 bp, 53 predicted proteins | sample 4SBtaG_2_FD_99695 | JGI IMG/M metagenome (GOLD analysis project Ga0114934, IMG submission 99695) | Deep subsurface microbial communities from Kolumbo volcano to uncover new lineages of life (NeLLi) - 4SBTROV10_white metaG | ecosystem: Environmental > Aquatic > Marine > Volcanic ...
AAAGCCACGCTCATGTCCTGAGTATCCCGCCTTAAACCCTGCCAGGTCTTTAAGTAATGGAATATATTTAAGATTAATGTCCTGATAAGCGGCTGGGTATGTGCTGTTACAATGGAGCAGAGAGTAGTCTGCGCCAGCCTTACGCAAATAATCTACTACCTGATGAAGCTCATCCTCATTGCACATGCCAGTAGATAATATTATTGGCTTTTTAAAGCTTACAACCTTTTTGATAAGTGGCAAGTTTGTAAAATCTGGAGAGCCAATCTTATATAAGTCCACTCCAAGGCCGTGCAAAAGCTGTGTTGATTTTATATCAAATGGAGTAGCGAAAAAATCTACGTCAAACTCAGAAGCGTATTTGAAAAGCTCAGTGATCTCATCATACGTAAACGTGACCTTTTTCAATTCTTCCAAAATATACTGAGTGCCCTGCTCGGCCTTGAGAGGGTTAGCCAACACGCTCTTAGTATATAGAGAACTCAGGTCTCTAACTTGAATCTTCACTCCATTAGCCCCAGCGAACACGGCTGCCCTAATAAGGTCTTTAGCGTGCTGCAGGCTACCACAATGGTTTATCCCTACTTCGGCCACAACATAAACGCTATTTATTCTTTTGAATAAGCTAGTCACGATAAACCTCTGGGTAATATTAAAACTAGTCCCGGCCTTGTATTGGGCCTAAGGGAAATTCTTGAGAAGAGATGTCAGTACTCATGTTTCCCGCCAAGCCCTCTCCTAAGTTTTGAAAATAAGTATTCTTACGCAATCTATACAACATATAGTCCCAGAAGACCACATACTGCCTGCGCCACCTGTCGTAGGAGCCGTCATATGTCGGAGAGCCCTGAGGTCTCTTTCCTGACTCAAATGCATGCTTAGCTCCAAGTGGGTGGCCGTCCATGCCTACGAAGATTATGTCACTCGCCCCTAATAAGGCGGCCAAAGCAATAAGCCTCGGCATGGCTCCTATTTTTGACCGGTACCTGGTATGAGCAAATGTGCTGCGCTCTGGAAATTCTATGCTAAATGACTGAATATCCTTAAAGGGCCTGTTGGTTGTTTCAAACAAAGCAGTGGTCGTAGGGAATTTATTTAGGTATTCACGAAAAATAGTATTTTTGCAAGATATATCAACTTCATTGCCAAGAGCAAATAGGTCGACTTTGGTGTTAAATAATGTCTTATTTAAGAAAAAATGATTGCATGACCATATATAGTCCGATGAGATGGAAGCCAAGTCTATTTCTAGGGCAGAGGGGCCAGCGCCCACTATTAAAATACTGCTATTTTTATACTTATTAAGCAAGTCTGAATCATGCCATATTATCTCTGAATTAGAAGCTATAGGGCCCCCAAGTGCTTTCGCTAAATAATTCTCAACATACTTAAGCCCCCACAGAGGGTGCTCAATAAAATGCTCGGCCTGGGCCAAGAAGGAATGGCCTGCTTTATCGGTAAAATAATCCTGCTGGGACCCGAAAGCCATTTTACACTTTTCGTCCCACCATACATTATCAGAATTAACATGCCTTAATTTGTACGCCTTGTAACGCTCAATAGAGAGCATCTCTCCTTGCATTCTTACCGGGGTGCAATTATTCCACCTCATGCGGGCTCCGGTATGTCATCAAGCGTGAGCCTATTAATAAATGAGGGCCCCGGGTTTATATCTGATATAATATTCCAATCTATTCCCTTGCTCTTGAGCCACTTATGGTAGCTTCCCATGCCTGCAACTACAAAATTCATTTCTTTTTGCAATAACTTCATTCTTGCCTCTGTTGGCTTATCCGCATTATCTCCATAAAAATGAGAATTGGGCTGCGCAGAATCAAAGCCAATTGTGGTTATCCCTGACACTCCTAAGTGGACCGCAAGATAGAATCCTACCTCGTATAGCAGTCCTGGCCCGAATGGCCTTTGTAGTGTTTTTTCGAAAAGGAAATCATTGAAATTTCTCCTGGTGGCTACAGACGCTAAGTAATTGCCTGCTTCGCGAACATTTATTGGCGCAGCTATATCTGGTTCCGTGAGGGTCTTGCCAAAGCGAGTAAGTTCTATAGTGACAGGACTGTCTGTATAGTCGTATTCTTGCAAGTGTATGAAGTTATATATGTGAAAATCACTGCGGCCTATAATATTATAAGCCTGCTTAATACTTATTACTAATTTGTCTTTCAGTAAGTACTTAAGCCTTTCCTGGTTTAACGTCTTGATAGAGGGGCCGCAGCTAACGATGTAGCACTCTTTGTTAAGATGTGAGTCTTTTAGTGTAACGATGTCAGTCATTATTTTTTACCTAGCTCGGCCAATTCCTCCGCTACCATTTTTAATACATCGCCATGGCATGGAGCTGGCTTGCAAAAGCACACTAGGGTTTTATCGCTTAGTTTAGCCACCTTGCAAGCAAACTCGCTATCATTCAGAACTCTGCGCTTCAAATACTTAGCATAGCAGTCCAAAGTTGAGCCGCCAGATCTATGAATGCTTCCGCATTCCGCGCATGGTTTATTTATAATAATGGGGTTACCGAAAGGCCCTTCCTTTCCCTTTCCTGGGCGGCCAATATATACTTCATTATCATTATTTTTAGAATTTTTAATATGTATTACAGTTGCCACTTGCTCATTCCTTTTCTTTAAACCACGCCCCCGTGAGGGAACGACTAAATCCTACCAACTTTTCAACTGCCCAGGCGCTTTAAACTACGGCACATTCCACTATCATAATTGATCCTTAATGCTATCCGTTTTAAAGTGGATAGCTGTGTAGAGGAATTAATTTCTCGCCTATATGAAAAAGACGTGCCTATGGCCTGAGAGCCTACAGGTTGAGCCTTAAGAAATTTCGCAGCTCTATCAAAACAATATTTATATTTGTAAATGAAAAAAAAAGGGAGGGGGATTTTCTTCCCTATTTAGCTGTTGTGAAGAGCAACTTCAATGTCTGCCCAACTAATATATTGCCTCACTGTGTTGGCTGAATCCTGCAATGATTTACCAAGACCATCACCAACGTCATCAGCAGTATAAGCGGCATAAATAGCAGTATAAGCAGCAGCATTAGCTGCATGAGAAGCAGCACTAATAATAATAGCAGTAGCATTAGCAATAGCATAAGCAGCATCAGAAGCATAAGTAGTGTCATGGGCAGTAGCATAAGCAGCATCGGAAACAGCATAAGAGGCATTTATGACTTCTTCCGATGTAGATCTTCCCTTGCACCAGCGCAAAACTACCTTTAACGCTTCAGAAGGACGCTGTTCCTCAATAGGTATGTACTGTAAAACAGGAACTGCGCACTCAATGGCCGCTCTCACCAGCTTCTTTTGATCAAGCCCTGCCCTTCCTGCTAACCATAGCAGCCAATCCCCGCGGTCGCAACTTTCCCACGCACCCTGCATATCTTCTTTGTCTTGCAGCCACTCAACCATGCCTTCGCATGGAATCAAGGCTAAAACTTGTTCTTTGCTAATCATTATCTTTTCTCTTTTTGCTGCTAGCCTCTCCGCGTCAGATGAAAGATGGGCTTTTAAGCCACTCTCTGTAAAGAGCTGAGCCCTCGTGTTTGGACCATGTGGCTGTGAGCGGTACCGCGTACAGCTGCTCCGCATGACATCGGCTACAGCTGCAAGGTAAGCAAACGCAGTCGCCCATATGAGCTTCAGATAAGTACCTAATGTGGTTCTTCTTGAATTCATCAAAACTGTGCATTGTTTCCCAGAACTCATCGTCACTACTGGGCTCTTTATCGAACAGCTTACTAAGCAATAAAGCGAGCTCCCTCTCGGCATATTCAGGATCTAGGCCTTCTCCAAAATGCCCTTTACGCGCCATATTAATTCCTAACAAGTAATCGTCAACTATACGCTGCAGTAACCACAGACGATATGCTGCCTTGTGTTCTATATCAGTGGGTACGTAAGATTCCGGGCAAATAAAACTCATTACTTACCTACTCTGAATCCAAGTTTTTGCATACGAAATCTCGCTGACAGTTCTGATACCTGAAATATTTCGGAAATAGCTTTAGCGCTGGTTACTCCCTCTTTATGTAGTCCTGAATTGTTTAATATCATCCAAGCAGGCATTAATAAATCCGCAGCAAACTGATTTGCCTCTTGTTCAAGCTTGCCACCTTTGTAGGTAGTGTCTCTGAACTCCATCCCTACGGGGTGCAATAATAAATGCCCAAGCTCATGTGCCATAGTGAATCGCTGACGTGTTTCACATTCATCATCATCAATCCAAATAGTTGCCTCTCCATTATGGCAAGATGTCAGGGCCCCTGACCATCCCGGATCTTTAACTTTTTTTAATGTAATTCCGAGAAACTCTATGATACTCTCTACATTAATCGGTGGCGACTCACCATTATACTTAAGAATGAGAAAATCAGTCCTGACATTGGTGCTGCGAACATTGAGCCATGCTGCCTCCTTATTAGCTGATACCTTTTTTATGTCCAACTCTTCTTTCTCCTTGAGCTTTCTTTGGTCTATCGCCACTTCAGCTCTCAGCTCTTTAACTGCTTTTCCTTTCATCACTTATAGCCTTTCCATTTTTTCAAAATACGCTATTCTATAATTAGATGACTGCTCCTGGCCAGCTTAATTCCGCATTCCATGCCGCTCCTCTTGGTCATCATCATGCAGAATACCTTCTTGGGTATATAGTAAATGGCTAGCGATAGGAGATTCGCCTCTTTCCAGGGAATCTCGTACGCACGCCCTGGAATATTCTTCATTTTTCTTTATATCTCCAGCGTAGGAAGGTTCAATTATTACCAGGTCCACTTTTAATCTCTTTCTTGTTTGAAATCTGCAAAAGCTCATCAGATCTCTTTTGTAGCATCTTACATAGAATATGAGGAGGGGGTAAGTATAAAGCGCATATCTGTTTCTTTTCTTTATTTTCCATAATATTTAACCTCATTTTCTAATAGCCCACGATTGTATTCTCCAAAGGGCCCTGCCAATAGGTCAATCCAGGTTATCCATTTTACTACGCCTGTTTCTTGCGGACTGCTCGGCCCCAAACTCTGCTCTCTGTCATAGTGGGCCTTAAATGTTGTGTTGCTAAAAGCATCTTCCTCTATGCCTCCTCGGTAAAAAACAGCCTCAAGTCCCCATATGTCCAGCCCCGTCTCTTCTTTTGTTTCACGTATGGCTGCGGCATCCAGAGATTCTCCTGTGCCTACCTTGCCGCCAGGTAGTCCGAAATCATCATGATTGTCCTTCCGGGACACTCCCAATACCTGTCCGTACTGATTGTACAACAATACTGTTACTGCTTGCTTGTCAATCTCCATAAAGCGCCGTTCCTTTAATGCTTAATTAAATAAGCCTTGCCACCCAGTGAAGGATAGTATTTCATTTCTTGATTTTTTCCTTCTAAGAACTCATCAATTGCTACCGGCGCGCCTGCATATTTTCCATATTGCCAGAACTCTCTGTAGTACTCGTCAAACATTATTATTCCGCCACTTACTACTTTATCATACAACTGACTCAAACAAGTTTTATATGATGAATAAATATCGCAATCAAGATGCAGGAGGCCGATCTTTGCTCCATCATATTGACTTAGCGTACTGTCAAAAAAGCCTCTGACCAGCTGCACGTTATCATGCTGCCTAAATAGCTCCTGGGTTGCCTCGTAATCGTAACTAAGGTGCCCTTTTTGTATCCTGCTCGAATGCTTATCAATCTTGTCTACCTCGGGCAAGCCAATGAAGGAATCAAAGCCCGTTATTTTAACAGTAGATGGCAAATAATCTGCAAAGCACTTTAGGGACTTGCCTTGCCCGACTCCGCACTCTACAACATCTCCATCTATTTTGTTATTTACAAATAAGTCAGAAATGAATTTAGAATATTCTTCTCTGGTGGGCTGCGAAAACAGTGCCTCCCAATTAGCAGGCCTTGCCTTAACTCTGGCTAGAGATGCTGGATTAGAATCTTTATTTAATTTCATATTTACTCCTAGTAATTAATTTCTCGCCCATTGTTTCCTGACATGGCTACCACTTTGATTGCCATTTTATGGGTTTATTTAGTTTAGTATAATGGGCACTCAGGGCTGCCTGGGGCCCTAATAGGGCAAGCTTTTTCTTTTTAACCACGCTGCCCAGAGCTCCTTGCCTCTGTCCATCATCCGGGCACCACTCCAGGGTTTTGAACTCATGGACTATTTTTTTAACAAAGCTATATCTTCAAGAGTAAGAACATCTGCTGCTTTTCTCACTTAAGATTTTCCAGTCAGAGCCGACGCTACCTGCGTATGTAACTCATTCAAATAGGCAGATTGTTCTGGCGCAAGACCGGGAGCTTGTAGCATGCGCTTGAGTTTGTCCAGATATGCAGGACCAAATCCGAGCAGTTCCTCTCTTACTTCTTTTATCTTAGTGAGCATGCGAACTATGCCATCTATATCCTGCTGCATATCAGGACTTGTTAAAAAAGCTTCTTTCTTTACTAAAGCTACTATTTGTTCATCGACCTCATTAGCGCTCCTTACCAAGCCTGCTTTGTCCAGCTTGTTTGCCGTAGCTACTAACTCTTTGATTTTATTTGATTTTATTGACATAATTAACTCCTGGGGCTTGCCTAGAATGCTAAAATTATTAATAGGTTCGGCTTCGGTGGGTCAACCGACTGATGCGGATTGTACTGCCCACATCGTTTCTTCTAATTCATCTATTTTTTCGTGTAGTTCTTTGTTTTGATTGGCCAAGAAAGCTACGCAATCTTCAAAGCCACAATGCTTAAATGATCGTAATTCAAAATCATTAAGGGCTCCCCGGCAAAGCATGCATTGTTTTGCGCAAACATCGCATTCCCAATAGCCATTAATAGTATGGAAGGCGAGCAAATGAGGCTGTTTGTCAATAGCCTTATTGGGCCTCCACCCCTTTTCAGTAAGGAACTGGGCCATGTTTGCTTCGGACATTCCACGCTTTACTTTTTTCCACCGCTCGCATGTAGCGCACTTAATCATCAGCATTATTGTTATCCTATAATTTTAGCTTTGTTCGTTTTTTCTTCAAAAAACTGCTAGCCCTTGCCTGGGATAGATGCGCGCAGCACGAATCCTACCTTTTCTGACCACGGCATACTGTTTTTTAACTTTAAAGGACGGGAGGGAGTTCCCAAAGCTATTCCTTCGTCCAAGGGCCAGGAAGGCTCCTCTCCTGGCTTACAAGTATTTAGACCTGCTTGCCACAGTCCGATTATATAAGTATGCGCCGCTATAGTGCATCCCATGTTATTTGCCCACGCTTTAGCAAATCTATGGCCGGGCTTCCCAGAGAACACCCCGCAATTCCTAAACCATATGACACCATCTTGGGTCATATTTGAGGCTATGCTTTTTAAAACTTCTGAATGCTCAAATTCAAACGCAGTAAATCCTAAATACTGCTTTCCTATCCAGCTTTTACCAGGGCTGCCATGCCCCCACACTTGTATCTGTTCAATAGTTTCTTTTTGGCCAATGCTGTCTATCCAAGCTAAAGCATCATCCCAGCTTGAAAAGCCCTTGCACTTGTCTATCCATCTGAGAGCGCGATATAGTTTGCCGCCTACTGTCCACTCTTGAGTAAGGCCAAATGGTATCTCATAATCAATTTCATCTATGTCTAACAGGTTTTGATCCTCCGGCAAGAGGTACCTGAGGTCTTTCAAATTTGCCTTTGTGTCCGTGTTATCATATATCATTAATCGCATTGGTACCTCTTTAAACCAAAAAGAAAAATCTCTTATTGGTCAAATATATTATTTGGTAAAATAAAGAATTAAGCCCAGGAATCCATGGCTTTCTTTTGTTCGTCAAAACTGCAACGGCATCTATATTGATTACCGCATCCAGCACTACAGCCCATATCATGCCCCTCTCTTTCTCTTGCCCACTCGCGCGCTTCGTCGCGCTCAGCTACAGCCTTATCAAGCTTGACACGTAGCTCGGCTAATTTTATTTTACATCCTTCAATCTCTTTTAAGAAGGCAATTTCGTCATCAATCATTTTTCCACCGCATTCTCATTATTTCTTAATATTATTTTATAGCAAACATGGTAGGGGAATTAATTTCCATCTTATTTAATAATGACGGAGTTATGGCGTCACCGCTGCATTAGGGCTGGCCGGTATTCTATGGCCTTAAGTTATTCGCCAAGAAAACCAGCACTAAATATAGGGACGGACGTTCCTCTGGTTGCTATCTTTGTAGGGTGTTGCAAAGGTCTGTTTACTCAGTTCCAACTGGCGGGCAACGTGGTTCTTCAGATATCTTTGTAGCGTCAGCTATAGATTTGCCTTTGGTTATTAGTTTCATCGTACCTCCGCAGCTGCATGCATCGCCTTCACCAGTGCCTGAATCAGAGTGTAAGACCGAATATGCAACGCTGCACTTGCTGCACTTGTAATGCGCTGACAACTCATCCTGACAATAATACGTCTTGCCGCCGTCCGCACTAAAACAATTGCTCTGTCGCTTAGACTGCCAATTGTTTTTGCCGCACATATCAGATATATCATTCCATTCATTAGGGTCTGACGTAAGAGGGGTTAGCACTTCGAAATTAATCACTTTATTAAATGCAGCTAGCGCAATCTGATGAGAAGCGCCACTATGACCTACCTTGCCCCACTCTTTGGCTGCTGCCAAAACTGATTTACCTATAAGAGCACCGTAATCGCTATCCTTGTTAAAAAGGCCTGCTGCATATAGCTCTCGCTCTGCGTGATCCGCTATTTTTGTCATAATATTATCCTATTGTCCCGTGCGTGGCTGACTGCAAAGTCCCCAATCTTCAGGCATTCGTATTTGCGGCAGCTTTCCTGCCATAGTTAATTTGAATCTTTTATAATTTTTATCATACTGATCTGTATTATTCTTGGCTTCTATTTTAGTGTCTTCCTCATGCCAGGAATGGATAAGCTCTGGCTTTGGCAATTGTCGTACTTTGAAGCCCGCTCTCTGCGCCCTTATCATAAAATCATCATCTTCGCTGCCCCAGGTCTCGTAAGCCTCGTCATGTCCATGCAAAACAGCAGCAATCTTGGTCTTCATAAAGATAGTAGAATAACTGAATACTTTTCTCTTACATTTGTCCAGATCTACATTCAAAAATCCCTGGTATTGCTTGTCTTTAAAAGACATACGATCTGGGACTTCTGATGGAGAATTGAGCACGTAAGGCTTAACCATATCACATAGGGTCATTAAGCCAAGGCACTTCTTGGAGTACAAATCAGAAGATGGAAATATATCGGTATCCATTATTTGGACATGTTCAATTCCTGAATCTATTGCATGCCGCAGGCCTACGTTTCTCATGAAAGCCAGATTGAATTTTCCAGAATAAGGCCGATGTATAACGTCTATCTTTTCATTATCAAATGATAGGGGGGTATTAGAGCTGTCTACAAGTATCACACTGGACACTAAAGGCATTTCTAGCCAGGCGCTTACGCACAGCTCTACCACTCTTGACGTTCTTGTGGAACTACCTCTATAAGGCATCACTACAGCGTAGCTCATTGGCTTTTCTCCAATGAGAATTCACTTATGCGCTCAGACTTATTCCAGTCTATTTTTAGATGAACCCTGTCGTGCAACTGTGGCCTATAGTGAACTCCGCCCTCTCTGCCGATGTGAAAAGAGCGGGACTGCCCAGGAATCAATGTCTTTACTCCCAATTCCTTTATCATGCCCCTTATGCTATGGTCCCAGCCATTGGACTGAGCATACCAGTATTTCTCGAAATACTTACACCATTGCTCCCTAGATAATACGAACCCTAAAGCATCAAACTTGCTTGATTCTTCCACCAGGGCAACACCTAAAGGTTCTAACTTCCTAAATAAGGACAAACATAAGTACTCATCCCTGGCAGGCAAATGATCGTACCAATTGGCCAGGCTAAGCGCGTCTGGAGAAATCAATACATCGTCCTCTAAATAAACATTTAGCTTGCTGCCTCTATCAAATACAGTCTTTAATAAACTATATGGGTTGTCCCTCACTCCCAACACGCTTTTATTTTGAATTATTTCTGTATCAATAAAATTGATATTCTTACAAATCTCAAGAACTTGGGCATTGCCAGGTTCTAACCCTATGTAAAGCCTGTCGTAGCCTGCCAAGTCATTTCTGCTTAAAGACTGTAATGCCTTTTGCAAATAAGATGGTCTGTTGAATGCGGTCAGAGATAATGTTTTCATATATAATATTACATTTTTTTAATATAAGATTTTTCTTCTGCGCACCCCAACAGCATCATGTTCTTCGTTTTCTAGGGTTATAAAATTGCTGAGTCATCTTATCGAAGGCGACATAATCCTCTATCTTGGCATTATTGTTGAATTTAAGGTAATAATCAACCGGGCGGACAATCAAACTATTGCCGTCCTCGTCACGAACCTCGGCTGTTCTCCACTTTGGCTTGCCATAATCACAGTGCTCTGCCGGACATGGGCGCGTGCCACAAAGCACGAACTCATGACCATATGTGCATATGGAAAATGCTGTCAGGGTGTTGCAATCGTGGTCATGCACAATACCGTGTTCATCCGTGAACGGGGGGCTGTACATAAGTGTAGAGACTTCTCCGCAGTAATATGATTGACTGCTCATGCCTATTCGCTCACAATATGGGCATGAAAATGGGGATAGAGTATGCCGAACAGGATGATTATATCGCGGTGCATACTCGGAATTAACCACTGCTAGGCCTTTAATATTTTCGATCTCCCATCCTATGTTCATCTTTTATCTCCTCAGTTCAACTAGTAAATGCGATTTTATCAGCCGTATAGGCCAGAACTAAAAGGCGGCAATTTCAGCCACTTCCCTATACGGGACAGGGCAATAGGCTGATATATAAACCAAAATGCGAGTAAGAAAAGTACTATAAAGGGTGATGAGCAAAGCTCAAGCCATCCAAACAGTATATATTTTTACTCATAGGCTAAACTCCCAATTCCATACAGGCGGCTGGTCCGCTCCACTCCATTCATCTTCAACATCCAAACAATTCAAATTGGGATTATTGGATTTTATCTTGCCATGAAAATGAGTAGAGAAGTCCTCTCCTATGTTCTTGGTCTTCCTAGCATTACTTCTTAGCTCTCGGTAATTATGCTTGCGGAAGTGCTTAAATAAATCCGTGGCCCAAGAGGCATCTACTTTTTGATCTTCCATATTGAAAAAATCAGAAAAGTAGAACTTGCGAGTCATCCCCCAGCCCCAACCACAGGTAAAATGAGGGTAGGCGAATATCTTATTCAGGTCCGAAGGCCTATCCGAGCAGTACTGAGGGCTTTCAGGGGCGACATCGCTGCCCGCTCCCATCCAGCCTTGCAGAGTAACCGTGGCTATCTTATTATCAATAGCTTCCTGACTGCTAAGATAACTAGCGCACTCTCCAGCATAGCTAAGTGCGTCCGGGCCAAGCAATATGTCGTCTTCAACGTGAAGGTTAAAGTCCGATTTGTGCCTTACAAACATTTCTCGTAAGGCCCACTTCGTGGCAGATTTAAGCCCCAGCTGCTTCTTGGCTACTGTCACTTGCTCGACAAAGTCGAACGACTGGGCCATCTGAACTATGGCCTCGTGCTCAACGCTTTGCTGTCCCATATGATAGGGTAAATCGCTCTTATGCCCTGGCACATCAATAAAAACATGCGTCTTCCACTTCTCACTCTCTCTATCGGAGCACTTTTCTATATGCTCTAAAACCCGCCTGCCATAATCAAGTCTTTTGCAGAGTAGGACTGATATGGTTTTATTATTAATCACTGGCCGCTCCTGTGTCTGTTTCAATTTTCAACTCCATTATTATCTATTCCAGGCCATGTTCGTTCGGCATTCAGAAAAGTGCTTACTCGCGGTCATTCTTGCATCTGCTTCAAAAGGAGGGTCCATTCCGACTTTCCACCATTTATTATTGCGGTACTCCCACCATGAATCATGTTCAAATGTATGTGCGCGGAGCTGCCGGCCATTACGCTTTCTGTACCAAATATAATCACAGTCTCGTTCTGGGCCATCATTGTTTAATATATGCCTTATTTCAAGCCTGCCTTCAAGTATTTGCTTTATGTGGCATAGCTCATGTACCGCTAGCCATTGAGCGCGCCAATAACTACGATAATTTCCGGGTATATAAATGATTGCTTGATCGCTCTGGACCAACCAAGAAAATCCATCTCCCCAATTTACTTGATGCTTGCAAAAGATTATATTTATTTTTTTAATCTTGCCAGCATGCTTGCCGAGAATAGGCACTGCTTTTTCTCTAACCAAACTGACAACTCTGTTTTCCATCTTACGCATTTTGGTAAAATACCCAGTACTTACTACTTTCATTGAAATCTTCTCCAGTGCTATAAAGGCTGCCAACTGGGGAGTCGAACCCCTGCGCATTGCTATTTATCATGCATAATAAAAGCGCGCATCCTACTGGCCATATCTCGTTTCAGAGCGCATCCCAGCTAGTTGGCAATAAAAATAGGTTTTAAAACACTGACACGGCAGTTAAGGCATATTTGCTACCGTGTCAGTTATTGTGTTTTTAGGGAGCGGGGCAGTTGACGTAGTTGCCTTTTTCACTTCCGCTGGATACTGTTAAAACGGATCTTGTATTGCTGTCATAATAAACATCATTGGTGTATGTTCTTACTGTGGGCGCGCCTGGTGTTGGTTTAAACGACTGAACATGGTACGCTACTGGAGAGTAGATAAAGTCGCAGTTATACTGATAGGGGTATACTACTGAGCCATTTCCTGAATCTAGGTCCAGTAAATCGTGTCCCGATTCATACCCAGCTCCAAAGTGAAGGTCCTTTAGGCCAATTTTCACAAGCCCTCTTTGAGGGTGAGTTTGGGCTGTAGAGTTGCCTACCGAATCTAGATACCACGAGCCTGTCAAATAAACTGCTTTGAGTCCTGGTTCGCTGGCAAAGCTCCTTATAGTGGCAATGCCAGCGTTGTCAATAGCGGAATCTATATGTACATTTCTGCCGTTGGGACCCCAGCCAGTGAATCTCGACCCATCCTCTGACGAGAAAAGCTCGCTAGCGCTATGCCAATATGGGCTATGAGAATCTATCATGCCAACGGCATAAAAATCCTTGCCCGTTTTCCAATTGAGTACTGACATTCCGGTAATAGTCGTCTCACTACTAGCTAGTCCAACACGGACTACGCCGCCTGCAAAGTCAGTATCAAGACACCCTGTCTCGGAGGCGCAATTAATTGGCTCCGTCCTTACGAGAAGGGCCTGGTAAGGGATTGTGCCGTCAACAATCCTGCTGATGCCAGCAACGACCCTGTCTTTTGAATCATTTAAGCAGCCTGCCAGTACAAAAGAGTTAGAACCAACTGAGAACCGAGTGCGCCCATTATTACCATCAGACCTATAGTCAAGCCTTTCGTCTAAAAAATACAGGCCTACATCATGCCTTGGGCCAGATATCTCATCGAGCTTTCCGCATACTGTGATCTCTGTTCGATCTTCACTTACTACAAGCTCGACAAGGTCTAGTTCCTGATAAGCAGAGCCACTGAGCCACTCCATTGTTACAGCTGGGTAAGCAGAGCCTCCGACTTTATGCCTGACAATGTCTAAAGGAGGGACTAAAACTACCACTTCGTCATCTCCATTAAGAACTACCGACGTTGCCGGCTCATCGAGCAAGGCGATTCCTGGCAACCAGTTTGTACTAGAAACATTAGTGTCTAATTTGCCATCTGCATCAACATACATCAGGAACCCCTGTATGGAACTTAATGGATATCCGCCTCCGTTTGTTGGTACCCACTGAGTGCGCAGTTGTCCAACCACGTACATCTTTCCAGTATTTTCATCATAGAATGATGCAGATGGAATATAATAATGCACTGTAGTGTTTGTCGTGGGAACTCCTTGAGAAGTCGGAACGTAAACGCACCTGTTGGTAGGAGTCTCGCAACCCAAATAAGAAACACCTATTTCTGATGGATAATTGACACCGCCTACACCCCATCCCTGGGTTAGCTTTCCATCATAATCATTATGACTAGCAATATCTACTCTTGCATTATTAAACAAATACTGAGCAGATGCGGTAGGTGCTTGCAACATGATCGCTGTGCAAAGAACGCTCACAACTAATAAATATTTTTTCATTACTTCCTTTTTTTAACCTCTTAGGCTAATGCCTGGCCAGACACTGCATGTGCACGGCCGTATGAACTATAAAGCAACTGTCCTTTAGTCGCTCTAATGCTTAACTCCCTTGCTGTTTAGATCCCTATTATTGACCGCACATCGTTTACCAAGCCAACTGAAATGCAATGGTTTGGTAATTTATAGTTCGACTATCATAACAAGCGTGGTATCCTGCCCTAATTAAACGGGCACTGGCCCTCCCAATTATCTCATTCATAAGGCCCGGAATTCTTCTGAACCGAACTGGCACGTGCCATTCATAACTATGGAATCTATTACCTTTTTTTGCCTCAGAATTGATCTTTTTCATAATGTTCATGTAAAGCAACTTATATGCCTCATCTGCCAACTCTGTGTCCCTGCTGGCATGGTGCCGATTGTAATCGCGAGCTATTAACGCATTAGCAGAAGCAGGCATGTTGCCGACTCCATTATGTATGGCAATGGCGCATTGCGCCTTGCTTTCTAACATGGAATGCTCTCTCAGCTCCTTAATAATATCTCTTCCGTTTTGTTCATACATCCCTTGTATAACTTCTTCCACTATAGCGCTAATATGATCAACCTTATTTTGAGATATCGCAATCATCTCTTCTAAAATATCATGTGCGCTGCAGGCCGTGTAGCCGTTTTTTACTACATGCTCAGTATAGCCCTGACTATTCGCTATCTCTGTTTCTACGCGCAATAAAAACCCTGCTTTAGAAAATGAATTACTTGCGGCCTCATCTCTCATATAGAACATTTCATTAAATATTGGCAACCAGGCTGCCTTAGAGTAAGCGTCAAGCTTTTTCCATTTTGTTTCACGACCTGTAATTAAACTAACCAATAAGTCTCTTATTTTTTCTTTCATTTTTTCAACCTCTTTAAAGCAGGGTGGCGCATAAGCGTATTGTTTTATGACGTAAATTTATTTAAAAACTCTTTTTGCTCCAAACATTGCGCCATATTGATGAGAAGGTCCGCATAGCCCATACTTTATCTCTGGTTGTGTGGACTTTATAAACAGAGCACCGCTAACGACCTCTCTGTCAAAATCAGAGAATTCATCATCTTTTAGTTCTATGTTATATCCTTCTAGTTTCATATTATGAACAAAGGCTTGTTCGTCATTAATCGTGGTAATCCACTGCTGTTCTATGTTTGAATAAATGACAAACTTATCCATATAATGCATCTCTTCTGAGTTTTCCATATTTTATCCCTTATTTCCCCAAGTCATATTTTATTTATATATTAGAAAGCAGCTAAGTAGCAAGGCCTAGGCTCCAGCCTTAGGTAGCCAAACAGCTCTTCTCTATCATAAATTCCAGCTTCATCGCGCACATCGATTCCCTCATCTATCATCTCTGCTATGAATCGTTTTTCATCATCAAAGGGCACTAACCACCGCTCATTATTGCCTGTATACAATATGGTGACTGAGTCTTGCTTGGGCTCAGCTCTTTTGCCTGGCGGCACTGGGTTCTTAGGGCTCCTAGATGGGGCGTAACTTGATTTTTGAAGTATTGGCATAGTGTGCTCCTGTGAGGCTCTTTTTAGCCTGCTATGAATGGACGTTGTTACATGAGTTTTTATAGTGCGCCCTACCGCGCAGCTTTTTACTGTATTTTGCCATTTTTGAACTTGGTCTCGCCTTATTAAGGCGGCCTGGTATTCTTTGGCACTACTAGGAATGGTGACGACAATCCTACATAATTCATCTACAGCTTGCAATCTATTGATAACTTTTTTAGCTATTTTACGGGAGCCCAGCTCGTTAAGAAGTTTTTCTACAATAATGTCGCTGCGATACAGATCTCCACGCAGTACACCCGTCATGTTTTTATATAGTGCTAAATTGTGTTGCATGCTATTATGTCCTAAACTCACAGTCCAGATCCTGAACCTCTATGCTTAGAGAATCGTGCTCTGCTCTTAAATGGTTCAGTTCTTGGCAAAGGAAAACTACGCATTCTTCTAAACAAGAATGCTTACGCTTTGGCAAATCAGAATCACTCTCTAAGGGGCGACGACAAACAACACACCTGCTCATGCATTCCCCACAAACATCGTCAGATTGCCAGCGTGTCCAGCCCTCATTCTTTGCTTTTTTGCGCAAATAACTTTTCTTTTGTACTATGAGATACTTAGGGCATTCAGCACATCTTATGATGCGCTCACTTAAATCTGACTTTAATTTCAAATCGTTCATTTTGCTCACCACGCGCGCCCTGTGTATTAATTAAGGCTGTAAGAAATGTATAAAAGTATACAAGAGTCTTTCAATAAAGCCAATTAAGTTTATAAAACTATCTGAATGGGCTAGGAAGAATAGGACTGCCTTACGGCTGTTTTTTGCAGCAGCTAAACTCAACAAGGATTTAGAAAATGCCGATTCGTAGCAGCGCACATGCGTTGAAAATTGCTAATGAAGGCAAAAAAGGTATGCTGAGAAGCTTGGTTAAGGAATACCAGGGTCTGGCTCAGACCTTAATCAATCAACTAATGCGTCATAACTAAATTCTTTTAATTCTTTCACAGGGTACTTCCTAATAGAGCCAGGTCATTTTCGTACATCTCTTTCAACAAAGATTTCCAATCATATTCTGGCTTCCAGCCCAAGGATTTTATTTTAGCGGGATTTCCTAACAGATAAGGGACATCGCTAGGGCGGCAAAATCTCTCATCTAAACGATAGACATTATCGAATCTAAGTCCCGCTAACTCGCATACGTACTCGAACATTTGTTTTATACTGGCAGTCTCGCCGGTAGCAACTACATAGTCGTCTGGTTTGTCCTGCTGCAACATCAAACACATTGCTTTGGCGTAATCCTCAGCATGGCCCTCGTCTCTAAATGCAGACAAATCTCCCATATATAAATGCTCTTGCAATCCTAGTTTTACACTAGCTAGCCCCTTTGTTATCTTCCTAGTAGCAAACATAATTCCACGACGTTTGCTAGAGTGATTGAAGCAGATAGAGTTACAAGCAAACAAACCGTATGCTTCGCGGTAATTAACTACTGAATAAAAGCCCGCTATCTTACTCGTTCCGTATGGACTTCTAGAGTGAAAAGAATGATCTTCATTGTAACCCTCCTCTGGGCAATTTGTCCCTCCATACATCTCTGAAGTTGATGACTGAAGATATCTAGTATTAGGAGAGAACTCCTTTATAGCATGCAATTGAGCAATTACTGCTTCTGCATTAACCCTAAATGTTTCTACTGGGTTATCGAAACTGACATGTACGTGGCTTTGAGCAGCTAAGTTAAAAAATAACTCAGGTTTTACCGAAGATATTAATGCAGATATTTGCGTATGATCGCATATATCAATTTCAGCCAACTCAAGCCTGTCATCATCTTTAAGAGAAGATATATTGTTTTTAATCAAACCCCCTGATCTCGGACGAGCCAAACCGATAACATTATATCCTTCAGAAATTAATTCAGAAGCAAGATATGATCCTGTTTGACCTAGCACGCCAGTGACAACAGCTATCTTTTTATTACTCATATTTCTCTCTATTTCTTCCTGGGTAAATACCCCGTACTTTTTACTAATCCTCGGCTTCCATTTGTAATCAAAACATTTGTGCTGAGAACTACCAATTATTTCATAAAACAACCTGACACTGCCCGGACGAATCCTAATTCTATTCCTAGGCGTTCTTACAGCATCTAAATAGAATATTTCGCACAACTCATTTGCTAACCAATGAACATCTTTTGTAGGAAAGGAGTCTGTACATAAGATAACTGAGTTTGACGCTTTATACCCGTTGCCTATAAACCACCAATACAGCATCGTTGGGGTCAGCTTAATTGCTCTAGGTACTATTTTCTTGCCTTTAAGGTACCACTCATTGTGTATTTTGGCCAAGATTTTATAAGTAAGGGATTTTTGGTGCCAACATTTCCACTTATTAGAAAACCATACTGGGCCAAATTTCAAACTACAAAGCTTCTTGGGAATGCTATTTACTATTTCAATATGCTTAAACCCATAAGTTATTCTTGCGCCACAATTACCTGGACTTATACTTCCATCAGAAAGAAGAAGGCCTTGTAGTACCTCTATCTCATGTGAAGAAAGATGTCCGCTAGGCACAGTGTTATGACTGGCCTCTTTAAGGGACCTTGTTCTCAAATTAAGCTTTGAAAACCAATCCTCAATACAAGTAGTATGACAGTTTGCTAAAGTAGCGATTTTTGCCTGACTATATCCATCATCATACGTGCATTGAAGCCACAATCCCCACTCAATCCGAGATGAATAACCTAATTTCTTCCACAATGCTACCGGCATAATAATATTATTACAGCTTTAACATCATCTTCTCTACTTCACCTACTAACTTGCTGGCTGCGCTTTCCCATGTAAAATGTTCTTTAAGCCAGTCCCTAGCTGCCGACCCTCTCATCTTTGCGAACTCTCTATCGTCATAAACGAGGCGCATGGCCTTGGCCAGCTGGGCCAAGTCCGGCTCGGCCCATAACATGTCTCCTTTGTACCACTGACTAAGCCACTGCATGTTACTTACAGGCGTCATCTGATAATCAATAAGTAATGAGTTGTAATCGGTCATGAATTCTGTATTGCCGGAAAAGTCTGTACCTATAACCATGTTGCCATGACTCATAGCTTCCATCAGGCCAAGCCCCAGCCCTTCGCTTCTATGAGCAGATACAAAACAATCGTTTTTTGCGTGAAGCACATCTATAGCTCTGCGAGGCATTAGCTGCCCCATGAAAACGATGCTGGGGTAGTGCGGCAAAGAAACCGTCTCTCTTAACTCTGCCAGCTCAGCCAATATCTTATTTCGCTCAACCTCAGAATAATCCTGCCGGTGAGTCTTTAGTACTAAGCGGACATCGTCTTGCCCGGAAAACGCGGCCCAGTACGCCCTAATCAACCCCTTGAAATTCTTACGCTCGGTAAATTGGCCTATAGTGTAAAACGACAGGCCGTCGAAATCTTTCTTAATTTCTACATTCTTGGGAATGTCTATACCGGGACACACTACTGCTACAGGCACCGTAACACCTGACTTCACGAAAACTTCTTTATTCCACTGGCACGGAACCATTATTCCGTCCATATCATTGCAGCAGTCAACCCAGTTTTGTGGAAGGCGATCTGTCTCCCACATTGTAAATCCGACATTTTTACAATTAGGCTTTTTAAACCTAGAGAATAGCTCCGGTATCATGCAAACAATATTAACATCTGGCGGTACTTGCTTTTTTAGTGCAATCTTGCTACAAACCCTGCCCTTCGGGCCATGATCTATTTTTTGGCTCTCTAAACTTATGGGAGCGATTTGCACATCTGCGCCGAGGCTGTCAAGTGCGCAAACGAATCCGCGGGCGAACTCACCATACCCAAGGGAATCTTGAACGGCCCCGGAGAATAATATTTTCATTCTATCGGACATGATTTAATTCCAGTCAATTGCCGGGCAATTTTTGCTCAAAACAGCCTTGCCGTACATAAGGAAAATGCCCATAGGCTTGAAAGCAACCTTTAATCCGCGGACCATGCCGGCAGATATTCTGGGCCAAAATCGATCTAGCCCGACCACAATTAAGCTAATTAAAGCAAGGATGAATATTGCCACAGTCATACTAGCGACAGTAATAGTAAAATCAGATACCAGGCAGGCGATAAAAGATGCTAACACCGCTATTAGCGCCCCAGAAAAAACCACCCCACATACTATCCCTGCTACCTTATGAGCAATATCGCCAATCATGTATGCGCGCAACCTCTTGGCTTTTTCTAGTTTTATTTCCTTAGCAATAACTATTTCAAGAATCTCTTTCCAGTTTGGGGTGCAGTCCTTCCATCGCCGGAACAAGGATTGCGTGCTGTATATCGGCCATTGATCGTTAGCTTTCCACATTAAATATATTGCTCGGTCCGACATATTACTAATAAACGGCTCTGCTATCCAGGCAGGGTCAAAAGCGCTATAACTTGATATAAGAAAATTAGAACCAAGGCCGGAAGCGCTAAGCGCTTTATTTGTAATCCACATTACCTTTGCTGCCACAGTATAGAGAAAACCAGAACAAGCCCTAATAGGACGCTCCATTAGGGTGGCAAAAATCCTGGCGGCCATTACAGGCAATAGCATTCCTATGCAGCCTACGGTGAACCAAAAATAAGGGCAGAGATTGTCCATCCTTATCGAATCCTTCATTATATATAATTGCAAGCGTCTGTGCCATGCGCCATCGCTTAACTCTACCTTCATACTTAGCTCCTAAAACTTTATTTTGTAAGGGCAATTAATGCGCTCTTAACTTTTTCTACATTTGTATTGTCAACATCATCGGAAAATTCTAACTCTCCCCTGAAATCTATTACTCTTATCATGGCTCCCATTAAAGGGTACTGACGTCCCATCTCTTCTGACATTATCTCCATCGCCTTTATTTGTTTTTTTCTGGCCAAGTCAAATACTGTCTTGGGCGATATTCCCAAGGATAAGAAGTCTCCCGATCTCGCTTTTAACATGCTAAACTGTCGCATATATTCCTTGAATTGCCAAGCTAATAAGTCAGTTTTTTGTACTACTGACATTTTCTTTAAAACTCTGGGCAAATAAAGCGTTCCTAGAGCAACGTGCCGAGCTTCATCTCTTTCGTACATTAGCAAAAGCTCGGACAACACCGGCTCTATATTGCTCTCTCTTATTAATTTAAAAAGCGCCAAAGCAAGAGGCTCTACCATTAACTGCATGCCAAGAAGCATCTTTGCCGCATTATCCGCCTTTAACACTGAATCTAAAAACCTTTTTGAGTAAGAATCTATGCTGGATGGCCTGCTACCTATTGTTTCAAGGTAGCGCTCCATCACATAAAAATGACGGGCCTCGTCATGAGCTTGAGAAGTTGCCGCTAATCTGGCATCCGTATCTTCTAATTTTAAGACAAGGGCAGATGATATATTCCAAGCGGCCAACTCTCCCCAATATATTACTGAAAATATCCTATGCAGCGCTGCTGCTTTTTCCACAGGGATATTCGGAGTTCCGTGTTTGTCCAGCAAGCTATTTAACAAATCGTGACCGTCCCAAACAAGCTCTTGCCCTTTGTGGTACAGGTTTTCTAATCTATTACCTTCGCTCATTCAAAACCTCAGTGTTGCAAATATGTTTATCAGGCAACCACAGCTTGTTTTTCTGCCCTTACAGCCTTAACCGTGCTTTTTATCGCTCTCTTCTTGGCCAGGCCCGAGAGTAATGAAGCGCCAGCCACTAATCCGAGTACACCTCCGACACCAATACCTGTGCTATCTGGCTTCTCACTGGATTCATGCATGGGCTCGCTTATGCTAAGTACTTTATTTGCATTTTTCATTATGTTGCTAGCTGGCAGAGTAACTGCCTCAACATCGGCTTGGATGCATTTTGACAGCTCTGCCTGGCCAGAAAGCCTTTTACCTTTGTACCAAAAAATCTCCTGGGAAATCGTGCCGTCAACATTATAATAAGTCTCCGCCGGACCAGTGAGTCGGTGAAATTTATTATTCACAAGCCATAGCTCTCTGCGCTTAATTGCGCATCCATTATTTACGGTAAAATATCTAACTGCAGGTCCGTACTTATTATGCAACTGACAGCTATTATTCCACAAGGCACACCTGATCTCAGGCTCTCCATCGTCATTTGAGCCTACTAGCACTCTGGTTATATCTAGAACTCCGGCCTTAAAAGCGTCCCACTGAGCTACAGTAAGGGGCATTCCATTAATATGGTACGACTCGCTGGTTTCTATTGAGTACCCAATAGGATTATGCAATAGACCATCCTTGTCCTTCCACACAATGGGTGCGGCAGACGATCTCCTGCTTGGACAAATTCCGGCCTCTACGGCGCCACTCCCCCTCCAATACTCCTCTTCGAGAGCTATGCCATTCAAGCAATAAACCTCATTCAAGTTATTATCTATATGACAATATCCATTGGTATTATGGCATACGGAATGATCATCACTCAGAAACCACCAGGGATTGGCCGATGTACCTATGTTTGTTATGTCTGAGTCATCAAGCTCTAATATATCTTCTTCTTTCATAAGTACCTCTCTCAATGCACCGGAACGGCCACTGCCTTCTCTTTTTTAACAACGCGTCTACGAGCGGGCTTGTCTACTCTCTTGCGCTTGCTCCTAATTAACCCTGACAACAAAGAGGTCCCTAGGGCAATCCCTATTGCTCCTACAAATCCATCATCAGAGTGAGCGGGGACGCTATCTCTCACTACTACAGGACTATCTTCTTTGACATCAAAAGGTTCGGCCCTTTTTTCACTTAATACCTCTACAGAAGCTGAATCAATCTTATTAGAAGTGGTTTTTAAGCGCCGAATCGCCTCTTTCCATTTATAATACCCGAACTCTGCTCCATTTAGAACATATGTTCTTTTAATAAAGGACACTGTTTTGCCACGGCCACCTCTCTTGAATACCGTGACTGCTGGGCCATGTTCATTATGCGCCACGTCTTTTCCATCTTTAATCGTGACGGTAATTGCATCATTCCTAATCTCTAACTTAACAGTTAGCTTGCCAGCCCTGTACCTGTTAAATTGATCCGGGGTAAGATATGCTCCGTGCAAATAATGACTTTTACCCCATGCGGGTTCGTTAGGATTGTGCACAAGGCCGTAAATGTTATGCCACTTAACCCTAGCACTGCTGGTCGGGGCTATGTTAGCAATTACTGCCTTCTGCCACCTTTCTTCTGATAAGTAGTGCCCGTTCAAAGCAAACAAACTGAAACCATCGTCAGAGATCGATACTGGCTTGGATGTGTGATGAGGGCGGCCCGCTGCATTCTCCCATCTACCGTCTTTAAACGTTACTACAGTGCCGTCTTCCAGCATCTCTGTTTCCTCTACAGGGCTTTGGGAATGGAGCGCCTTCTCATCTGTTACTTTTTTTCCTTTAACAAAGTAAGCTGTATCTATTTTGTTTCCGCTCTCATCATACCAGATATAGGCAGGGCCATTAGGTCTATGACGAACATTATCCTCCCAATATGACTCGTACTTTGTATTTAATAATTTATCGAAGCGCACAAAGGCCGGCCCATGCTTGTTTGACAAATGGAATATGCTGGCCGCGTCAGAGACATCTCTTATAGAAACATCGAGGTTCCCACCACCAACTGGTGTGATCGATGCCCGTAGCTCGCCAGCTACGAAACGCTCAATCTGTTCTCTCGTGACAGCAATTCCGTGCAAAAAATACCCGGCGGAGCTAGGAGCGTCTAAACTGGGAGTATGGGGCAGTCCATACTTATCAAAACACATGCCATTTCTTAATCCTAAATTTCCCAGAACTATCTCTATCCAGGTACCCTTGCTCAAAAGGTGGCCGTTAACATAACAACTCGGTCGCCTTATTGAGCCCGAGCCGTCTGCCTCTACAGCCGGTGGCACCGTACTATGTAGTAATCCCTCCTTATTTAACCAATAAATAGTGTCTTGTGAAACTAAGGGAGTTATACCTGCCACAACTGCCGCGGCCCACTCTTCCCTGTCGAGCCTTACGCCCCGCAGATAATACTCTTCTACTCCATTAATAATTCTGGCGGGCTCTGAAGTGTGATGCAGCTGCATGGTGCCATCGTTGTCAAGCACCCACTCCCCACTAGTGTTTTTAGAAACGCTAGTCCCGTCAGAAAGCACTGTTGTTTCTTGCATAGGCATTACCCGCTCTCTACTAACTTCTTCGTCGTTTAAATAATATTCTTTAGTGCCGTCCGGCAATATTCTCGCTGGAGCAGAGCTATGATGAAGTATATCTGTCCCTTCCACTACCCAATCACCTGCCGAATTAACCTCTACTCTAGTGTTATCTTCTAATACATCCTTCAAGTGTGAGCGCTTAAAACGCTCCATTCGCTTAGAATGCACTAGGCCTCTTACTACCGCGTAATCCGATATAAGGCTATTACCTGTAACGCGGGCACGGCCGCTTACCTCTGCATATTCTGCAACAGTAGCGTCTTTGCCCACACAAGCCAGCCCTCTTACTGTAGCTTCATTCTTCACGATCCCGCGTACTAGTGATTGCCCGTACACTCTAGCTGCGTTAAATACTTTAGCTGTGCTGCTGAGTGTTGCATGTTGGTACACTCTGGCTTTTTTACCAACATAGGCAAGGGGGTCTACAAAGGCTGTATTGGCAACCCAGCCTCCTCCATTTTGGTGCCTGTGTGCGGGAACTAGCCCATTGCCATCCTCAAAATCATACATTTTTATTTTTGTATGATTTGAACAGTAAGCGCGCCCCATATTGCAGTATTGCGAAGGGAAATGATTTACTGCATCTGCAAATTCAGAAGAAAAAAAACTTCTGGTCTCTCCAGGCACAACATGCTTTTTGTAATTTTCGTATGTAAAGTATGTACTTGCCCCGTGCTCATCTTCCAGTTCCCAGTAAGAGCCCTCTAAAGATTCCCCAAGGCGGAAGACCATCTTATTTCCTTCTGCTTCAAATTTCTTATTTAAAAATAAAGCAGTTTTTAAGGCAAAATAAGTGGGTTCCCTCGGGAGCAATGGATTTTTTGCTAAATGTTCGGCAACCACGAACTCTCCTATTTTTACTATCACTGCGCGGGCACAGTTTGCGCAACAACAATGTTTTTATCTGATATTATACTACGGCGCCCTGGGCTCTTAGTCTTTTTAGCTTTCCTCATTAGGCCAGCCAGCAAGGTTGCGCCAACGGCAAGCCCCATGGCTCCGCCTAAGCCTTCCTGAGCGACTTTAGCAGGTTTTCCCTTCTCTGCTATTGCCGATATTGGAACTGCCTTAGAAGGAAGCACAGGGGCTTCCACGGGCAGCTCGAATGCATTCGGTACCGCCCTAGCCAAGACTGGCATGTCTGTTACGTACTTCGCACGCTCCACTTCCCAGTCCGCGCGACAAAGTCTCGTGCCATTAAGATAATATTCTTCAAGGGATATGCGGCCCTCTGCATCATATGTAATAAGAGCCGGGCCATCTTCTCTATGATACGCTCCGTTAACACCATACTCTTCTTGTATTAAAAGCGCTGCGCCATTAACACCAACCTTATACTTCATATAACAAGGGCCGAATTCGCTATGGTGCTGGCCAAATTTATTTTTCTCTTCAACGACAAATCCATTTTTGCCACCAAGCTCCCTTTTGCCTATCATTAGATCGCCATTTGTCCAAGACTTGAACTGGTCAGCGCTAAGTTCCCGCCCCCATATATAATACTTTTCGGCTATAGCGTAAGAGTAAGGATTGTGGAGAAGGCCTTCTTTTGTTTTCCAAACCATGCTGCCGGCCCAGCTGGGAGCAATGCCGGCAGCTACTACTTTCTCCCAGTCTGCCTTGGGCAAATAAACGCCATTTAAATAATGATATTTAATAACCCCCCCAGGTCTAGTGACTAACGCTGGGCCATGCTCATTGTGCAGTTGTTCATCCGTGATAAATTTAATTTTTTTGTTGCCAACCACAATCCTTATTTTACCACTTTCATAATCTGACAGCTGCTCCTTTGTCACTTCTATGCCGCGAAGGTAGTATTTTTCGCCAAACGCACTGCTGATGGTATTATGAAGGAGTCCTTGCTCATCGCGCCACTCTAACACTCCTGCGTCACTCAAAGTCGGAGTTATTTTTTCGGCTATTGCCACTTCCCATTGCAACTTGGTTATACTAACCCCGTTTAGCCAGTACTGAGAAAGGCCGTTAGCTCCAGTAACCGCTGGCCTGCCTGTGTGGTGCGGCTTTCCATCAGCCGTCATCCAACTGATCAACCCATTAACAACTCGTCTAACAACCCTCGTGCCATCGCTCAGAGTCTCCGCTTCTAAGGACGAAGACTCTGCCTCATTGTCTTTATCAGCCGCCACCAAGGCAATAACATCATTTAAGGAATCTACATGCCTTCCATTGTAGTAAAAGAACTCTCTGCTAATTTTTCCATCAGCATGATATTCTATTCTAGCAGGGCCGTCTTCCCTGTGCAACAAACCATGGTTCCAATATTCTTCAGTTCGCAAAGAAAGATCCTTGTCCCATTGGCAGAAAGCCAGCACTTGCGCGCTAGCGGCCTTGTTGTTTTCCTTTAAAACAGACACGTAGTTAGGGCCAACTGCGTATGAATCACATCGCAACTTGTCTTCTCTGAAATCTACTACCTGCTGCAGCGTAACTTTAATTCCATGAATAAAATACTCTCCTTGAAAAGCCATCTCTCCAAAGGGAGTGTGCCTCAATCCTTTTTCATCAAAGAATTCGTACACTTGGCTGGATACCTCTTTGCATTCTATCTTGTTTTTAACAATGTAATCAAGAGAACCCTTACCAAGTAAACAGCCATTTAAATAATAAAAACCGTCCTGTTTTAATAAGTCCGTCCCCGCTTGACCGATAGCAACAAGTGCTCCGCCGAACGGATTGTGAACCCGCCCTGCGTCATTAACCCATGCTATAAATTTTTCACTTCTAAGTTCAGGACAAATGCCTTCCTTAACTGCGAGCTCCCACGACTCCTTGCTTAGCATAAAGCCATTTAAATAATACTCCGGAGTGCCATCATCTGCGTACCTGGCTGGTTTACTAATGTGGTGCAGAGTTTGGGAGCCCATTATTACCCACTCGCCATTTGCGTTTGGATAGACCGTGCGGCCGTCGAGCAAATGCTGCTCCTTCAACATGGCGCTTTCCTCGCCATTTGCGACTTTTAGCTTCTCAACAATACTGTACGGGGCGACCAATGTATCTTTTCCAACCTGAGAATTACCACCAACTATCGCGCCCTCTCCAATTGTGGCACTATCATAAATAACCGAGCCTTGCTTTATTAATGCACCATACTTAATATTGGCTTCTCCACATATCATTGACTTACTCGTTACGAGTACTTTCTCACCAACAACAGCTGTTCCCCACACCGCACAATCCGGACCTACCCACGCACTGTCTGCTACTTGGGTAGTATTAGCAACCCATCCTCCTCCATTTTTGTGCTGATGGGCCGGCACAGGGCCTGTTCCAAAATCATGCGAAATAGTAGAAAATGCTTTTGGATTTAAATCTACCCCATAATTTAAAAATATTTTTTGATAATCAGGCTCATTGGACGCGTCTCTTATTTCGCGGCCGAATTTATGTGAGTAAAAATAACCACTTGTATGAGCTTCTGATTTGTCCGTATAGCCCTTGCTTGTAAAAACTACAGGAATGCCTTCCTCGGGGGTATAAATCCAATAAGAATCCTCCAGTGGGTTCGCTAACTTAAAAGTCACTACCCCCGAGGCACACGGTATTGTTTTTAAAACCAAATCCTCTGCGCACACGTCTTCGTATGTGACTTCCTCAGCCGTCTCTTCTTTTTTATTTTTCATTTTATTGTACCATCTGCATAAGCAGTAGTGTTTTTAATTTTAGTACTTTCCGACATATAAGAGCCGTCATGAATGCTTGAAGACGGGATTTCTGCATGTCCAAATACTTTAGAGGCGTTTGATATCCAGCAGACGGTCACCAAGGCATTATCGTAAACCTTGGCCCTTGCTTTGCCGCACACCGCAGAATCTGATGCCACATATGAATTTCTTGAAACATTAGCAGTATGAGCAACCCAGCCTCTGCCGTTAAGATGGCGCGACGCTTGAATGTGTCCTGAGCCAAAATCATGCCAGCACTCGAAAGCACCGGGCACATTATTATAATACTCGCTAGCAGGATTATTGATGAAATAAATAATATCATTAGGAAAAGCATCAGAATAAAAAGAAGGGTGATTTGTTTGGGCTGGTATGATCAAAAAGGTATTCTTGTTTTCTGAGAACGTGACTTTCCACACGGAACTTTCAATAAGATTTCCCAATTTAAATTTGAAATCCACTTTGCCTACAGAAATCTTTTTATAAAAAAGTTTGATTTCTTGATCTATTCTAAGCTAATTTTAGGGCTCATTTTGAAACGGACCTTTCTTTTCCCTGTTTACTCTCTATTTACTGTGTTTCTTTAATGTGCCCTTATATATATAGTATAGCCACGCAAGTACGTTTTGGTGCGTTTTTCTACGAGATTTATCTTTTTACATAAGCACTAATTATCATACTTAGTGATTTTGGTACTATTGTTTTTACTGCCTTTGTTTGCGGTTGCAGGCAGGCTTATCTTAAGATCTCTTATTAAATCAATAGCAAATCTTGCTGTTGCAAGCGCAGCCAAGGAGCCACCAGCTGCAAAGAATAAAACAAGATTGAGATCGTTTGAAACTTTGGCTATTATAAATAGCAAAAACGTAACAACGAAATTAATAATAAAGGCTAGCCGGGTTCCCCAGGTTTTGATAATAACAGCATTCATCCGTATTTTACCATAGTGACATCCTGGTTGCCTAACTCTTCCTTTATTATTTTTTCTATATCAGAAAAATTACCACCGGCAAGCCCTGCTCCTATAGCGGGCAGACCGATTCTCTGTCCGTCATAATTCTCAGCAATCCACTTCATGCAACTACGAACTGCGTCGTATCTCACTCTTGGTAGAGGGCCATATATAGAGTGCTGAATATAGCAATTAATTATTGTCAGGGCACCTTCTTTGCCAACCGAGCAAGTGCCTAACTTAGCCCTGTCTCCCTTAAGAGTGGTTTTATCAGCCCTTGTTACCGAAGGGAACGCATTCTTTATTTGCTTGGCAATGCCCGCGCCCATAATATGAAAGCAATTACAGCCATGCGCAATAACGTCAAACTCGCCCGCTTCTGCAAGCTTAATCAAATCACCAGTTACATATTTCATTATTTAACCTTATTAATGTTTTTAACATAAATGAACAAGCAAGGAGCTCTGCACTTACATGCAGAACTCCTTGCGTATTTTAAATTTCAACTAAAATTGAGCAACCTAGAATGTGCAGGAGCCTGATATGCGTTCGGTGGAGACGACTTGTTTTCCTGTATAGAGAGCGATTGCTCCCTAGGCAGTGGTTAAGATTATGTTAATGAAAGAACGATAGAGGTAAAGATAACTCTCTCCATGAGGCACAGAAGGTAAAACATAAATGCCCAAACGCTTATCATGCCTGTCATCGCACTTAAAATGGCCGGCAAAGCAACCCATAACACGAATAATAACGATACCACTCCCTGGGCTAGCTTGCCATAAACAAGGGCTTCATGAGCACCATACAGGGGCTCTAAATGATCAGCTAGAGCAAAAAAGGAAAGCGCTGGCAAGCAAATAGCCAAGCCCCCCGCAGTGGCATAGGCAGGAAGTGAAAAGATAGTTCCGCCCACCACTGAGGGTATAATAGTGATTATAGAGAGTAGGCAAATAGCATATACGAGCGATAGAGAAACTGATAGCGTACACAACGTCGTGCTGTATTTTTCAGATTTGATCATAATATACTATCCATAAAAAACCCGAGGGACCGCGCAAAGCGGCCCCTCGGTTAAAATTTCATTTTATTATTCATTAAGAGCCCAGGCGCTCTAATTGCCTGGGCAAATTTCTATATGTTAAGCGCTTATACAGTGAGCTTTTTTTGCGCACTGCCCACAGCAGCGCCAGAGCGCCGCTAAGAAAGGGGAGCGTACTGCCCCCAGCGCTATGGCAAGACACCTCCGGAATGCCCTCAGGGGCTCTCTCAGGAAGCGAGGAGATGCCTTGGCACTCCATGCTGACCTCATTACAGCGCCTGCACGGAGGAGAGCCTGGCTGGCACACCCCATCTAAGCAATGCTCAATGCCATCACAGAAAATCCCATTATCGCATCCACTATCTGAAAAGCATTTTGGCTCCGTAATGCAGGAGGATATTGCTTCTATACAGATCTGTCCCTCATTACAGGGAAGGACTCCTGCGACGCACTTTCCGCCTAAACATTTTTCATTACCAGAACAAAAAAGCTGATTTATGCAATCGATATTTTCATAACATTCAACAGGGTCACGCTGTCCATACGATGGCAGCCCCACTGTTTGTACGGCTAAAAAAACTAAAAGCAATGCTCCCATTATCGCCACTCATTTTCTTCTAATTGTTCGCTCATCCTCAAACTAGCTTCTTTTAAAATCTTAGCGTGTGGATCCGAACTCAATTTTTTGGTTACTAATAATTTAACTTGCGCTTTAAAATGCACATCTTTTGACATACGATCAAACATATATCTCCTAAAGCACAACAAAGCCTCTGGGTCAGAATGGCTATAATGAACTTGATGGCAGCACCAACAAACAGTCTTGATTTCTATCGGGTTTGAAAAGTAGCCGTTGGAAACATCAATGCCTGGGCCAGCAGCTACCTTGACTTCTTTATTAGTTCCGGCCGCATCAAGACTTTTACCAGGCCCAACAACATATGTTATTCCTGGAATCTTCAAACTTTATTACCACAAGCCCTGCAACTTTTTTTCTTACCGGGTTTTAACCCAAACCAAGCAGTGGTTGCTCCCGCGCTACCAAGACAGAAAGAAGCAAATTGTAGCTTGTCACCTCCCGAGCCAGGGGCAGCCTTACCTAATTGGTAAGCTGCATAGGAAGCAGCAAAACAGGCGGCGCTTGTAGGAATCAGTATAATCCTTCTAAACATATCACACTCCGTCGTAGCCATTTTGGGGCCACAGATTTAAAAACTCTTATATGCACTGATGGCATCACCAAGGGTATGGTGCGCCCTTGAGGGCGCCAGCCAGTCGTTAGAAAAGCAAGGCTGCTCAGCAAGGATATTGAAGTACTTTTCTATTTTTTTCCAACTAAATTCCTTAATAAAGGGAAACTCCTTACTCAGCGAATCTTTATACCAAATATGATCGTTAAAGTTAGTTCTGTAAAAGGCCCTGACCGCACCCTCTATACCTGACAGGTGCTTTAGGCCATTAAGTACTTTTCCGTCATACCCCCAGCAAATCCGTCCCCCTTCAACATTTGGAGTCGGGTATTCAAACAGGGGAGTCTCCGCATCTAATTCTATACCTCGCTTTCCCGCATGCAGCTGAATTTGGCTTATTGAGTAAGTTCCAATACTTTTAACTATTTTAAAGATGAAAATAGTATTGGGCAGGGGCACGTTCTCGATGGTATGTGTAATGCTCGAATAATCATGTTTAACGAGCAACGTTCTTCTGTGAGACGGCACTTCCACAACTAAGACTGCCTTGTTTCCCTTGTGCCAAAAATATCTCGTTCCCGGCGGAAGCAGCCCCGTATCAAATGAGGTAGCTTCACCAAGCAACCCGAGAACCTCGCTGAAAGATACAGCCCTATTATGAGTCTGCCCCCCTCTGACCATGGATACTGTAGAAGTACCACTTTCGTCAATCTTGATAGATATCATCTATATGCCTGCTTCGCTTTCAGTTTCGAGATACGTGAGTACTTTTTATGCCCCAGCATGAAGCATCTAGCCATGGCCACAGCGTGCTCGCAGCGACTAGTGGCGTTAATACGTTTGGCTATGGAAACTATTGATTTAGAATTGAGAGCATCGTATTTTTTAAGAGGATCTAATCGGGCCAGCATGGTGTTTAGGCCTATCATAAATGAGGGAGAATAATCGTATTGCCCTGCAGCCAAGCAAATAATGTTTGTTGCTTGGTCAGGTTTACTAAAAATAGCTACTGCAATAGCAACGGCCGGTCGCGCCTCATTATCATTCATGGAACTACGGCCCCTTCGGGAAAGTCCAATATATTGTTATGGAACATTACATTTGAATTATTTATGCGGCAGATAACATCTTTTTTGCGCACTTTGTATTTGCACTTAAAATACACCTGCTCTAGTTTTCTGGCTAGAATCGTCTCATTTACTTTATTTATTTCAAATACCTCGCCGGATTTCAAGCAAACGATCCTATCCAGTACCGATTCAAAACTAAGCCACAAACCCCGTCCTGTACCTGTTGCTATGTATAATTCTTCGTACTCTAAATCCATGGCTGTAATTTCCAGTAAGACTATGCCGGTTTTCATAATATTGCACTCCCTTGTATTGCTAGATTCATTGCTTGCTGGCATCCTAGTAGCACGCACCTCGCAGAGCTTGAGCCCGATAGTTAATAACTCTAGTTTTATTGCTGAGACAATCTAGCTTCTTGCTGCCTACAAAATAGTCCCGGCCTTACCATCGCAAAGAGGCCGATTAAGGCCAGGTTTGCAAAATAAGGCCGGGACAAGGCAGCTTAAATTTTTTTAAAATTTGTTTGTTACCAGGAAAACGACCACCCGCTAAAACAAGCGAGTTGCGCAAACTCCTCTTCGGTCACGCCCATGTCATCAAAGTCTTTCTTGGTCATGCCGGTATTGCCAACATACCCAGAAGGGGGTTTTTTTACCCGAGCGGTCCAAAGTTCTATTTTGTGCTTGTGTTTCTGGGCTATGGCCTCATCCCACTCTATATCAATTTTCATATGTTTTCCTAATGCCTCAAATCTATTGAAGAGCGAGGGTCGGGAACGCCTGCGCACCTCATCAGCAAGCGCCAGTGGGGACCGTGAGAGGTATATTTTTTATAATGTCCATATCTATAATCAGCGATAACATGGCATGCCTCATGGATTAAAAGCTCTACCTGCTGTCTATGGCTCATAGAGGGCCAAGTACGGGCGCACAGTCGTATAAATCCGCGTCCACTTATTAGCTCAGCATCAGCCAGGGTTCCTGCAAATCCATCAAAAAATGCTATAACTATCTGATTTTCCTCAGACAATTCAGGAACCCCACACTGCTCGCACGCGTGGCGTATAATGTTCCGCATGACTTTATAATGCATCTTTGCCTCCATGGCTCACACCATGGTCGGTTTTTATGCATATAGGTTAATTACAAAGAATGCCGTCCCCACGGAGAGCGATTTCTCCGTAATACGGCCTCATTAGGGACACATATTCTTCTAACCACTCAATGAAATCAGAAAATATTTCATTAGTTGTTAAATACACAGTGGGAAACAAACTAGCCCTGTGCTCAATAATTAAAGCGAACTCATCCCTTTTTGTAAACTTAAACATCCAGCCTTCCTCATTATAAGAAAATATTCTGAATATATGTTTGTGGCCAAACATAGCGCTCATTTCTGAATGCGTAATGCTAACTGGAAATGCCTCTTTGATAATAAGTAAATACTTATCAATGTCAGTCTGATCGGTGGTCCACTTGTAATCTTTGGGATATAACTCAAAAGTTTCTGACATTGTTATTACCGCTTCATTGGTGAAAGGACCATTGACATATTACGCCCTTCGAGACGGGCCGGGCTTTCTATTTGAGCTAGACCTTCAAGCGAATCGAAAACACGATCCAATAGTTGCTTTCCAAGTTCAGTATGGGCCATTTCTCGCCCCTTAAACATTATGACAGCCCTACATCTGTTACCAGCTTCTAAAAATTTGCGCATTTTGCTGACCTTTATGTTGAAATCATTCGTGTCAATCTTTGGACGGAACTTCATTTCTTTGAGCTCAACCGTGGTCTGCTTCCTCTTGGCTTCCCTGGCCTTTTGCTTCTGCTCATACTTGAATTTGCCGTAATCCATTATTTTGCAAACAGGAGGCTTGGCCATGGGCTGTACCTCTACCAAGTCAAGGCCTGAATCACTAGCCAAACGGGCAGCTTCATGAGTAGGCACAATGCCGCGCTGATTACCTTCTTGGTCAATAAGGCGCACTTCGCGCACCCTAATGTCTTTATTTATACGAGTACGAGAAGCACGATTGTTTTTTTGCATATGTATCCTGACAGGGTTTGTAATTAATAGTTCTCATAATTAACCAAAGCTTTTAAAGGCTCAGAAATTTTCTTATTTGAAGAGCTACGATGTTCGTTGGCCGTAGCGACCTTGGCTAGCCCCGTTAATTTTCTACTCTTAACAAGCCCCAGACCAGTGTTGATTGCTGCAGCAATAGCTAGCACCGCAGGCAAGGACATGATAGGGTAGGCATCATTGCTTATCGCCTTGCTGCTATCAATTAAAATCGCTCGTCCAAAGTCTTTATTTGGACCGGGAGCGCCTTCTGCTGCAATGACAACCCCTTCTTTATACCACGCTTTGTAACCACTGGCATACTCTACCGCAGGGCCGTCTAAGCGGTGAAGCTTTCCTTCTTTATACCAGCATTTATCACCACTGGCATACTCTACCGCAGGGCCGTCTAAGCGGTGACGCTGCCCTTCTTTATACCAGTATTTATTACCATTGGCATACTCTACCGCAGGGCCGTCTAAGCGGTGACGCTGCCCTTCTTTATACCACACCTTATAACCACTGGCATACTCTACCGCAGGGCCGTCTAAGCGGTGATGCTGCCCTTCTTTATACCAGCATTTATCACCATTGGCATACTCTGCCGCAGGGCCGTCTAAGCGGTGAAGCTTTCCTTCTTTATGCCACACCTTATAACCGTTGGCACTCTCTACCGCAGGGCCGTCTAAGCGGTGACGCTTCCCTTCTTTATGCCACTCCTTAGTACCATTGGCATACTCTACCGCAGGGCCGTCTAAGCGGTGAGGCCTTCCTTCTTCATACCAGTATTTATCACCATTGGCACTCTCTACCGCAGGGCCGTCTAAGCGGTGAAGCTGCCCTTCTTTGTTTTTGTGTTCACACATTATATACTGCCCTTTTTTATACCACCCCTTAGTACCGCTGGCATGCTCTACCGCAGGGCCGTCTAAGCGGTGAAGCTGCCTTTCTTTGTTTCCGACTTGCATAATAGTCCCTCTATAAGCTTTATCCATCAAGGGATGACTGCCCCGCTGGGCACAGCGTTGCGCATTTTATCAACGACATCTTTTGCTACCCAAAACTCTGCCCTAGCTAATCTGAGCAGCGCAGCACCGCCCCTTCCTACCGCTTTTACTTCAACCAGAAAAATAATATTTTCCACTTATTCAAAATACAGATCTCTGTAATTTGGAGAACAGAAAGTGCCTTCATTAATAACGGCAAGCATAGAGCTTACTGCGTCGATGGCACCTACAAACAAACGTCCATATAATAACATCCGTGTGTTGCTACCTATGTCCATGATGGCATTGATCGGGAATTTTTCACCTATTTTGAATTCCATTCTTCACCCATTGTGCACCTTTTAACTGCACGCCAATATATTTATTAAAGAATGGCGATGCCGCCCATTTTTTCTTAGCGTGACAGCAACCGTGCTTTTTTGCGACTAGCCAAACCCTGAACAACCGCCCCAGGTTTTCACGCTTGATCTCTCACTCCCCGAAACTTCCTATTTGAGTGCCAATGTCTTGCGCTCCGGATAAAACTTTTATTAGATTGCCTTCTTTTAAAAGGTTAAAGACCTGTATGGATAGCTTATTTTCCATACATAGCGTAACTGCCGTAGTGTCCATAACTCGCAACTCATTTTCCACAACCGTTCTATAGCTTAATTTCGGTATTAGCTTAGCATCTGAAAACATAGCTGGGTCCTTGTCGTAAACTCCGTCCACCTTAGTGGCCTTAAAAAGCACGTCCGCGTGCATTTCTATAGCTCTTAAAGCAGCTGCTGTATCAGTGGTAAAATACGGATTGCCTGTGCCTCCAGCAAAAATAACAACACGCCCCTTTTCCAGATGACGTACTGCTCGGCGCCGAATATAAGGCTCACACAATTCTTGTATGGATATAGCTGACAGCACACGAGTATGTAGGCCCAGTTTTTCAAGGGAATCCTGCAAGGCAATGGCGTTCATGACTGTGGCCAACATACCAACATAATCAGCGTTGGCACGGTCCATTCCCTCTGCGCTGGCAGCTACCCCTCGAAATATGTTCCCGCCACCTATTACTATCATCACATCAATGCCCAGGCCGCGAACTTCACAAATTTGTTTAGACACGTCTGCTAATACGTCAGGATCTATACCATACTCTGTGGTGCCCTGTAGTGCCTCTCCTGACAATTTTAGCATAACTTTCTTATAAGCATTCATTGGTCCGCCAGGCCATTACCGAACCGTAATGGCTGTTTCTTCTTTTTTAGATTCAGCTACGGCTAGTGGCGTAGCCTTATTTTGTTTTTTCTTTACAAAGGCAGACGCTAGTAATACTCCCAAAGCACCCGCTGTAACCGCTGCCAACCCGGCTTCTGGTTCCTTGTTGGCAGGAATGTCAACATCTAGTGGCGCTGGAGTATTAGTAACTGAGAGCATAGTATCGATGTCCAAATCAGCAAACTGGAACCAATAGTCTTTTCCATTAAGAGAATTTTGTATGCGCAGCATTACATCATAGCCATACTCACCATTGGCCAGAACCAGCTGTTTTTCTACAATCATTTCTTTCAAAATATGTTGATAGCCAAGCATCCCCTGCATTGCTTCGTTCCAAGCGAATTTTCTCATATAAGATTTTGCTGGCTTAATAGGCGTCAGAGATACTATCGCGCCCGGCACGAGCTTTTTAAGGGCCCTGGCATACTGGGTCTCATTCAAATACATATCAATTTCCAATCTTTTCAGGCAAAGTCGGCGTTAAACGCGAAATGCCAATATCTGTCCAAAAATCCATGGACAGCGCAGTCGCTTGTAGCTTTTTACGCAAATTAAAATCTAATTCCTGCCACCCACTAAGAGCCGTAATGTCCCTCCTGAGTGCCGTGACAAACAGGCCAATTCTTTGTTTGGCCGAATTGTTTGCTTGGGCAGGCCGCGACATAACAGCTATGGAGCTCTTTATAGAGCTCTTCATAGCAAATGCTAACAAAGCAGTTATATCTTCCTTTTCTTTTGGAGTTAAGGTATCCAATACAGGCCTCACGCGCAGCCTTGCTATACAAAGCTTGTTTGAAATAAAAAAGCTGGTGGCGCCATCCCATGCCAAAAATGGCACAAGAAGCAAACCACCAGCACCCAGGCTTGTTCACCACCACCTAGGACGTGTGTTACCCACCACTGCAACACACCAAAGAGCAACTGAGAGGAGATCCCGAGTCACTCATTATTTTTGCTATCGCTAGAAAAACTAGCACTTAATATATCAATTATTATAAGATTTTCAGGGCCCTCATTACTAATCTGAAAAGGCCAGCCCTTTAATATCGCACAACTAGAGCCAACAGACATACTGTGTTCTTTGCCAGCGATACACACAATTCCCTTCCCCTGGACTACGGAGATACGCCTCGTGCCTTCATTATTAATGCACCCACCAGGCGTTTCTTGACCAGGCAGTATCTCTACTCGGCTAACCCTATAATTCTTTTTTTTCTCCAGCCTTATTATTTTTCCCCAGTAAAAACTGGCAATTCCTAGTTTTTTCTTTATAGATGCCATTCTCTGTCTATCAACCTGCATCTTCATACTCCACATAACCTATATTATGCAAGCTTACCAGATACATTGTTCCGTCAAGAATCGGGTTTATTTTATAAGGACACCCCAGCGCTCCGTCATGACTGGTAGCGGGAATAGAGACAAGGT
>Ga0114934_10000195_pt1 | contig 37563 bp, 56 predicted proteins | sample 4SBtaG_2_FD_99695 | JGI IMG/M metagenome (GOLD analysis project Ga0114934, IMG submission 99695) | Deep subsurface microbial communities from Kolumbo volcano to uncover new lineages of life (NeLLi) - 4SBTROV10_white metaG | ecosystem: Environmental > Aquatic > Marine > Volcanic ...
GACTGTGCCGTGTCCAAAATCGAGACACGGGACGCGGGCGATCAAACCGAGAACATCGGGCAATCCCGTGTCCAAAATCCGGACACGGGAGCCGTGTCCAAAAAACCGCAAAAGCCGTGTCCAAAAAACGGCGATTCCCGTGTCCGGATTTTGGACTCTATGAACCTTGTAAAGGAACCAGGAAAAGAACCTTGTGTGGCCGAGGGCCCCACACACACGGATTTGGACTTTTCGCGGTTTGTCGATTGCTTCATCGCCGAACACCCGAGACCGGGGGATCGGGACCTGACCGAGGACGCGCTGAGAAAGGCAATCGAGGCCGGGGTGGACCCGGAGCAGCTGATCCGGGCGGCAAAATCCTATCGCGCCGAGCAGCGAGGCAACAAGCGGCAATACGTGGCCTATGCCGAGAACTGGTTGGCGCGGGAAGGCTGGAAAAAGCACGAGCCCAAGAAACCCGTCGACAGGGCCGCGATCGACGAGGCCACGGCCAAGCTGATCCGGTCTGGCAAGCGGTATCTGTGCGGATCGATCACAGCGGTTACCGCTGGCGAGCTGGTGGAGCGCCAGTTGGTCACCGTCGAGGAATGCCAGGCGGTGGGGGTGATCTGAACCGTGGCAAGCGTGGTGGGACAGGCAATGGCGGACGAGGCGCAAACGGGCCGAATTCTCGGGGAATGGATCAGCCGGGACGATCTGGCGGAGCAGCTGGAGGTGGCGACGATCACGTTGTCGCGCTGGGCCTGCGAAGGGAACGGGCCGGCGCATATTCGGGTTGGCCGCCGCGTGTTCTACCGCCGCGCCGCTGTGGATGCCTGGTTGCGGAGCATGGAAAGGAACGGGAAATGAGCGATGCAATACGCACAGCGCGGCGCCCAGCGCGCCCGGCGGCGAGGTGAGGACCGGCGATGCCTTGGAGCGCATGCAGAGACTGTGGCCAACGCCGATGTTGCGCGAGACTGTGCCGCAGCGCTGAAGTACGCGCTCCAGATGCTTAATTCCAAGCAACGCCAAAGGAGGTAGAATTGACCGGTCGCAAAAACAAATACAGCGCCCAGCGCACCACGCTCGACGGGATCACGTTTGATTCCAAAAAGGAGGCGAGGCGCTGGGCCGAACTGTGCCTGCTGCAGAAGGCGGGCGAGATCGCTGACCTGATCCGGCAGGTGCCGATCACCCTGGAAGGGCGGCAGGGGCCGCTGCTGACGCGCACAGGGAGGCGCATGCGGATCACGGTGGACTTTGCCTACACAGACCTCGTGAGCGGCCTCACAGTCTACGAGGACGCCAAGGGCGTGCCGACGCGAGACTATGAGGTGCGGCGCGCTGTAGCAGCCGCGCAGGGCGTTGAGGTGATCGAGGTATGAGCACCGCGCGCCCGCTCGCCAACATCACGCGCGAGCTGTTGGAGCCCATTTGGTCGCGCCGCGATATCGCGATAAAGGACATTGCGGCCAGGTTGGGCGTGACGCGGCAAGCAATCTGCTCGAAGGCCAAAACGTTTGGTCTGCCGAGCCGCGCCGGCAACCAGATCAAATACGGCAGTGACGACATATTCCGGAGACTGTGGCTGGCAGGTGTTTCCACGAATGAGATCGCCGCCGCGCTCGGATATTCGCACAAGTCTGCGGTCGGGGTTAGGAGCAAAGCGATGGGTTTGCCTGCCCGCACGAGAATGTCCAGCGATGGCGGACCCGGCGGTTGGCCTCGTGCGCTTACTATGGCGCAGTATCAGGAGCAGCTGCTGGCGGAACGGATGGCCCGGGAGGCGGCGAGCGCACAGACAAACCGGCGGAGAGGACGAGCCCAATGAAGCGAGCAGTGACGACGCAGGATGTGGAGGATCGCTTTGAGGAGGCAGCCATGACGCTGCGCCGGGTGCCCAACCCGCCCGGGTCTGGCCCGAAGGGGTACGGGTGCGGATGGCCCGATTATGTGCAGGAGGCCAAGCACGCCTACGGTTACAACGAGGTGCGCATGCGGGTGGTGCCGTCGGCGGGTGATATAGCGAGGATGGAGGAGGCGCTGAAATGGCTGGCGCTGGTCGCACCAGATGACGCAAAGATCATCTGGCTGAGAGCTGAAGGCTATCGGTGGCGGCACGTGTGCATCCAGGCAGGCTGCGTGCGCCAGACGGCATGGCGGCGGTGGGTGGCGGCGCTGAAAACCATTGAGAACCGGCTGAACGGGCGTCGGAGCCGATCCAGGGCCAAAAAAACGGCCGATCGGCCCGTAAAACCCCGAAAAACCTAAGCGTATGATCTGGCACGATAAACGATCGGGAACTTGTCGTTCGGTTATCATTCGACGCACTTGACCGCACTGAAACCGCCGAACATATATCGTGACACTTCGACCGGGTTTGTGGCAGATAATTGGTAAGATTGCAGGGATGCGCCAGCGACCCCCCCCTGCATCGGGTCCTCCCCCGGCGTGAACGTATACGGGGGGGCTAGGCGCTTAAGTCCTTTAGTGATAGGGAAAATTACCGGGTGCGCACTGTGCGGGTGCGCAGGTGCGCACCTTGGCGGAGCTCAGATCATTTGCCGAGACTTGGTGGGGCAGATGTCAGCTCGCTTGGTTCAGAGCCGGTGCAACGCCGGTCCGCCCAACCAGGCTGAGCCTTGCCCGGCATCACGCCGGAACGAACGCTGCTAGTCGGTTATGAGGTTTCGCGCTCGGCGGAACGAAGCGCAGCACCGGGCAAAAATCCAGGATGCCCATCCCCGCTGCAGCATCTGGCAGGGTCTTTGAGGTCGCGAGAGCGTCCCGGTCGAGCATCGGGCAGGGTTCGATACGGTCCGCGCTACCATTTTCCCGGCACCAGTAAAAAGGGTTGCCGGTATCTGAACGTGCCCGCCACGCCTCTGGCAGCCGGAAGGCCAGCCATGCGCACCCAGGCGGGCCTCTTAATGAGGGTCACGATTGCAAATTACAATGACCCCGGTTTCGGAGCTGGCACCTTACGCCGGCAATGCGCGCACACATTCGGAGCAGCAGGTTGCGCAAATCGCGGCGTCGATCACGGAGTTCGGGTTCGTCAATCCGATCTTGGCCGGGCCCGACAACGGGATCATCGCGGGGCATGGCCGCCTTTTGGCCGCCCAGCTGCTGGGGATCGACAATGTGCCGGTCATCGTGCTGGACCATTTGGGCGAGGCGCAGCGCCGGGCGCTGGTTATTGCTGACAACAAGATTGCGGAAAATGCCGGCTGGGACGACGAGTTGTTGCGCCAAGAGTTGGCAGCTCTGCAGGATGCGGATTTCGATCTGAGCCTGACCGGGTTTGATGCGCGCGGGCTGGACGAGGTTTTCGCTGGGTTCGACGGTGCCGACGAGGAATTGCCGGACCTGCCTGGAGATCCGGATTTCGTGCCGGATCCGCCGGCGCGGCCGGTGTCGGAGCTCGGGATGATATGGGAGCTCGGTCGCCACCGCGTCATCTGCGGCGACGCCACCAAGCGGAAGACTGCGGCGCGGCTCGTGGACGGCCGGAAAATGGCTGCCTGCTGGACGGATCCACCTTATAACGTCGATTACGAGGGCACCGCCGGAAAGATCAGAAACGACTCGATGGCGGATGCAGAATTCAGGAAATTCCTGGTCGGTGCATTCCGCGCAGCCGAGAGCGTGATGAAAGCTGGCGCGGCGATCTATGTCGCGCACGCGGACACCGAGGGGTTTAACTTTCGCGGTGCATTCATTGACGCGGGGTTCAAATTGTCCGGGTGCCTGGTATGGGTGAAGCCGAGCTTGGTGCTCGGCCGGTCGGATTATCAATGGCGGCATGAGCCGATCTTGTACGGGTGGAAACCCGGCGCGCCGCACAGATGGTTCGGCGGGCGGGCAAAGACGACCGTGATGGACGATGCGGGAGAGCCGGTGCGGGTGATGCCGGACGGCACGCTGCAGATCGATGTGGACGGGCAGACAATCGTCATCAGTGGCGAAAAGCTGGCGATCGAGAGCGCGACGGGATCGATCCTGCGATTTGCAAAGCCGGCTCGGAATGCCGAGCATCCGACCATGAAGCCGGTGGCGTTGATCGAGGAAATGCTGGGCAACAGCACGGTGCGCGGCGATGCGGTGTACGATCCTTTCGGCGGCTCGGGATCCACGCTGGTGGCGTGCGAAAAGACGCAGAGGATCTGCTATGCGATGGAGTTGGACGAGCGGTTTGTCGACGTGATTGTGACCCGATGGCAGGCGCTGACGGGCCGTTCCGCAGTCCTGCAGGGCGACGGCCGGACATTCGAGGAGGTGGCCGCGCGCGCGGCTGCAGCGTGACGCCATGGCTGAAAAGAAGGCCCGGGCGCTGCGGTTCAATCCCAAGAGCACGCGAAAAGTGGTTCACCGGACGGCAACCGCGGCGCGCACGATCGGGCACCTTGAGCCCGGCGTCCATGTGACCGGGCTGACGGCTGGACAATTCTCGGCGATCGATGCGATGGAGTATCTGGTCGACGAGCTGGGCCCGGCCGAGGTTCGGGTGTCCACCTGGACGACCGGGCTTTACGACGTAAAACGAGCGGCGGCGATCAAGGTCGCGGGCCGTATCAGCGATATTCGGATGCTGCTGGATCGTGGCACATTCGAGAAATCGCCTCAGTTTGCCGGCCCGCTTATCGAGGCTTTGGGTGCTGGATCGTTCCGGTGCCTGTCGGTGCATGCAAAGGTGATCGTGGTGACCGGGGCTCGTGGTGCGGCGGCGTTCAGGTCATCGATGAATTTGAACAAGAATCTGCGCACCGAGCAATTCGATCTCGACGTGGACGACGAGGTGGCCGGTTTCTATTCGGAGTGGTTCGACCGGTTGTGGGACGAGGCCGGGCGGTCGCAGGACAATCGGACGATAATTCGGAATGTGTATGACCGATTTCGGCAGGGTGTGACGGATCCTGAGCCAAAGGCCGCCCGCGGCGGGCGAGGGCTGCGCGACGTGACCTTTTCGGCCGCTGATCTGTCAGATCTATTGTGACGGTCAAGCGTCGGAGGTGCCAATCGGCGAGAGGTCGTGCGTGATGGCGGCGCAGGCCAGCGCGACCACGCGCGGGATGGGCTGCCGGCCGAGTGCATACGCGGTGCCGCTGTTGGTGGCGATGCCGAGGCGGCGGCACAGGGCCGCGCGGGAAATGTGGAGCTCGCGAGACAGGGAGTCAAATTCTTCGGCGGTCATGGTAGGGCCTTTCGGATTGCTGGCGTATTGGATGGGGGCCGGCGTCCAGCCCCGCACCAATGCGTCAGGCGGTTGCGATCATGTCTTGGCGGTTCAACCGGGCGGCCTCTTTTTTGGCCTGCGTTTCGGTTCTTTTGTAACACACGGTTACGCTGTCTGGTTCGCCGTCGTCATAGGCAACAGACAACTCCACCTCCCAAATATCGGGCCGCCGATCCGGGTAAGCGTCGTCACGGGTATATTCCGCAAGATCCCCGGTGCGCCGGTCCCTGAGAAGAAATATGCCGCGAACCCTGAATGGCCCCGCCGGAGTTATGCGCGGGGTGGTGCCATCGGTCAGATCCGCGATGGCCTCTGCCGCGTCCAGGTAGTCGTCGCCGGTCATTAAAAAATTGATCCGCTGGGTTTTAGTTTCGTCGCCGTACATGGTCTGGGCTCCTGGTGTGCGTTTCCTCGAGTACGACTATCGCAAATCTGCGACGGCAATGCAAGGGGAAACGGGCAAAACCCCATAAAAATAAGGTGATAGAGGTCGCAATGGGTATATCTAGACGAGCATACGCGCGGCATCGAGGCTGCGCGGAGAGCGCTGTCAGGAAGGCCATTGCGTCGGGGCGGATCAGCGTGGAGCCGGACGGGACTATCGATGCGGAAAAGGCCGACGCGGAGTGGTCGACACAGACGGATCCGGCGCAGCAGCGCGGAAAACACGCGAAGGCGCAGGGCGCGCAGTCTCGGTCGGCAACGAGGGCGGTGCCGCAAGCGGCGCTGCGTGCCGTCGACGAGACGCTGCAGGACGAGCCCGGTGGGCCGGGCGGCGAGGTGTCGTTCTTGCGGGCCCGAATGGCGAACGAGGTTTTAAAGGCGCAGACGGCAAAGGTTCGCCTGCAGAAAATGAAGGGCGAGCTGGTCGATCGCGAGCAGGCCACAGCGATGGTGTTCGACCTCGCCCGCCGCGAGCGCGATGCGTGGCAGAATTGGCCGCCTCGTGTGGCGGCAGATATGGCGGCGGAGCTGAGCGTAGAGGCGCACGCCATGGAGCAGGCGCTCGATCGGTACCTTAGAGCGTTTTTGGATGGTCTCGCCGAGATCAAGATTGAATTGAGATAATGGCGACACAGAGTCGGACGATGTCGGCGATCGAGGCGGTTGCAAATGTTGTCATCGGGTATTCCGTCGCCGTCGTGGCGCAGATGATCGTGTTCCCATGGTTCGGGATCGTGATTGATGCGCCGGCGCAATTGGCCATCGGCGGAGTGTTTACGGTCGTGTCCATCGTGCGGTCCTATTTGATTCGCCGAATGTTCGAGGTGCTGCGGCAGAAGGAGGGTGGATGATCGACCGGCCGCAGAAACCGGCGGACTTCGACGGCGCGGAGGAAATTAGACGGGCATGGCTGGCGGGGCTGGCACCGGACCCGGCGCTGACGGTCAGTCAGTGGTCGGATCGGCACCGGATACTGTCCTCGCGGGCGGCCTCGGAGGCCGGACCGTATCGGACCGCGCGCACGCCGTACATGCGCGAGATCATGGATGCGCTCAGCCCGAGCGATCCGGCGCGGCGCGTGGTGTTCATGAAGTCGGCTCAGGTTGGCGCGACCGAGGCCGGCAATAACTGGATCGGGTTTTGCGTCCACCGGGCGCCGGGCCCGTTCCTTGCGGTGCAGCCGACGGTCGATCTGGCCAAGCGGCTGAGCCAGCAGCGGATCGATCCGCTGATCGAGGAAAGCCCGGACCTGCGCGAGCTGGTCATGCCATCACGATCGAGGGACAGCGGCAATACGATTCTGGCCAAGCGTTTCCCGGGCGGGCAGCTGATCCTGACCGGGGCCAACAGCGCGGTGGGCCTGCGCTCGATGCCGGCGCGTTGGGTGTTCATGGACGAGGTCGATGCCTATCCGGGCGACGTCGATGGCGAGGGCGACCCGATCGCGCTGGCCGAGGCACGCACAAACAGCTTCGGGCATCGCTCCAAGATATTTCTGGCCTCGACGCCCACGATCACCGGGGCCAGCCGGATCGAGCGGGAGTATGAATTGAGCGACCAGCGGCGCTATCACGTTCCGTGCCCACACTGTGGCGGCCTGCAATGGTTGCAGTTCGAGCGCCTGCGCTGGGAGAATGGTAAGCCGGAGACGGCACATTATCTGTGCGAACACTGCGAGGAACCGATTGAAGAACGGCACAAGACACAGGTGATGGCCGAGGAATCCGGCGCCTGCTGGATGCCGACTGCGGATGATGAAACCCGGGCCCGGGCGGAAGAGGCCGGCACCGTCGGCTATCACATCAACGGCCTCTATTCGCCGCTCGGGTGGTTGAGCTGGGCCGAGATCGCGCGCAGCTGGGAACAGGCGGTCGGGAACGAGGCCGCGCTGAAGACGCTGAAAAACACGGTTCTGGGCGAGACCTGGCAGGAGAAGGGCGAGGCCCCGGACTGGCAGCGGCTCTATGACCGCCGCGAGGACTGGCAGCTCGGGCATGTTCCGAAAGGCGGGCTGGTGCTGACCGCCGGCGCGGATGTGCAGCGCGACCGGCTCGAGATAGACGTCTGGGCATGGGGGCGCAATCTCGAAAGCTGGCTGGTGGAGCATATCGTGTTCGACGGTGATACCGGCGACACCAGTTCCGAGGTCTGGGCCAACCTGACGGAGCTGCTCGGCACGACGTGGCCGCATGCGGACGGGCAGCGAATGGCGCTGGCGAAGCTGGCGATCGATACCGGCGACGGTCGGACGACCAGCGTCGTCTACGACTGGGTTCGCTCGGCCGGACATGGGCAGGTGTTGGCGATCAAGGGTGTTGGCGGGTTCGACCGCTCCACGCCGGTCGACGGGCCGACATTCCCGGACAAGACGGAATCCGGACGCAAGGTGAAGAGCGGAATCCATCTCTGGAAGATCGCGGGCGCGGTGTTCAAGTCTGAACTTTACCGGCTGTTGCGGCTTAATCCGCCGGTTGGAGAGGACAACCTGTTCGAGAAGGTCGAATGGCCGGCGGGATATGTCCACATCGCGAAGGGCACGCCGGCGGAATGGGTCAAGCAGCTGACCGCCGAGCAGCTGGTGGTAATCAAGACCCGGCAGGGGTTTCAGAAGCTGGAATGGCAGAAGCTGCGGGAGCGCAACGAGGCGCTGGACTGCCGGGTCTATGCCCGCGGGGCGGCATGGCTGATGGGGATTGATCGCTGGGACGACCGGCGCTGGGACGAGATGGAGGCGCAGCTGGCGCCGGAGCAGGCGGAAACGCTGCCGGCCGGGGTGCCGGGACGTCCGCGACAAGGAAAACTACCACGCCGGGGAACGGACTGGCTTGGATCGCGCAGAGGGAATTGGTTCTGAGATGGCATTCACGCAAGCACAGCTGGACGCGGCCGAGGCGGCCTATGCCGCCGGCGTGCGCCGGTTCACCTATGACGGCAAGACCACCGAATATGCCTCGATGGCCGAGCTGTGGACTGCAATCCAACGGATGAGCTCCGCAATCGCGACGGCCGGCGGCTCGCCGCTTCCGGTGGCCGGTTACAGTTCGTTCCGGAGGACCAGCGGATGAGCCAATCGACAACCGGCGCAAAACCGGACGTGGCCGCGCGGGCGGTGACGGACGTCAAGTGGGGCCTGATCGACGCCGCCGTATCGGCGGTCGCGCCGCGCTGGGGTGCCAAACGCTACGCCGCGCGGGTTGCAATCGCCAACATGCGTCGGGGCTATGACGCCGCCGCGCGCGACCGGAGCACCGATGGCTGGGTGTCGGGGAACACTTCGGCCGATGCCGAGATTGCCACCGCTGGCGCAATCCTGCGCGACCGGATGCGCGATCTGGTGCGCAACAACGCAATTGCCGCGCAGGCGGTGCAGGTGCTGGTCAACAACATCGTCGGCACCGGCATCGTGCCGCGCGCAAACACCGGCGATCCTTCGCTGGACGCATCGGTTGATGGCCTCTGGGCGCGCTGGGCAGCGGGCGCGGATGCTCATGGGCATACCACGTTTCAGGGGCTGTTGAGTCTCGCTGTGCGGGAGATGATCGAGGGTGGCGAGGTTTTCGCCGTCAAGCGTGTGCTGCGAGCGAGCGGCAAAGACCTGCCAGCCGGTGTGCCGCTCAGGATAGAGATGCGCGAGGCCGATCATCTGGTCGATACGGTGAGCAGCACCGGGCTGACCAGCAAGGCGCGCATCATCAACGGGATCGAGTACGACCGTTTCGGTCGCCGCACCGCATATTGGATGTATCGCGATCACCCGGGCAGCATTAATCTGGCTCTGAGCCTCAAGCCGGTTCGGGTGCCGGCCGAGAAAGTGGCGCATCTGTTTGAACGCCAGCGGGTGCAAAACCGGGGCGTGCCCTGGGGAACGCCGGCGATGCGCGCGATCCGCGACGTGGACGACTGGCAGCGCGCCGAGCTGGTGCGCAAGAAAACCGAGGCCTGCATGGTTGGCATCGTGTTCGGCGCCGACGAGGACCAGATGTCGATGGCGCCGACAGTGCAGGACGCCGACGGCAATCTGATTGAGCAGTTCGAGCCGGGCCTGATCGCCTATGCGCGCGGCGGCAAGGACATCAAATTCAACCAGCCGTCCAGCACCGCCGGCGTTTACGAGTGGCACAAGACCCAGCTGCACATCATCGCCTCGGGATTCCGGGTGCCCTATGCGCTAATGACTGGCGATCTGAGCCAGACCAGCTTTTCGTCCTCGCGCGTCGGGCTCAATGAATTCCGCAGGATGGTCAGCCAGTTGCAGCATCAGACCGTGATCCCGATGTTCTGCGATCCGGTCTGGAGCTGGTTCATCGAGATGGCGCAGGTGGCCGGGCTGCTGCCCACCGACGCGCAGATCCCGGTGCAATGGACGCCGCCGCGCTTTGAGAGCGTTAACCCGCTGCAGGATGCGCAGGCGGACATGCTCGAGGTGCGGGCCGGGTTCTCGAGCCTGCCGCAGCAGATCGCGAGGCGAGGCCAAGACCCGGAGACGCTGATCGCGGATTGGGCGGCCTTCGCCGATCGGACCGACGCGCTGGGCCTCGTGTTCGACAGCGATCCGCGCCTCGTGAGCAAGGCCGGGCTGGTGCAGGCCAGCGATCCGACCCAGCTGGCCGATCAGGCCGGCCAGGGCGGCATGTAACAGGAGAAACCAAATGCCGAGAGATTTTCTGAACCTGCCCATCATCGGGCGGGAGGCCACGGTCATGCCTGCCAGCATCAATGCGCAGGCGCGCACCATCGACGTGGTCTGGACCACCGGCGCCATCGTGCGGCGGGCCCGCTGGGAAGGCTGGGATACGCTGGTTGAATACGACGAGGAACTGGTCGTCACGCCCGATGCCGTGCGCATCGAGCGACTGAACGATTCAGGGCCATTCCTCGATGCGCATAGTTCGTTGGATGCCAGTTCTATGATTGGCAGCGTTGAGCCGGGATCGGTGAAGATCGATGGCGGCGTGGGGCGCGCCACCATTCGCCTGACCAGTGCGCAGGATGCCGAGCCGGTGATTCATCGCATCTTGGAGGGCACGCTGAACAAGGTATCGGTGGGCTATCGCGTCCACCGCTATGAGATCGACAAACGCGACGGCGAGCGAGAGCTCTGGCGCGCTGTCGATTGGGAACCCTACGAGATTTCGGCGGTACCAATTCCCGCCGATCCAGGGGCCGGTATCCGATCGGAGGAATCCGGGCGCACCGCGCTCCAACCCTGCGCCATCACTCGGCGCGACACCACCACCGCCGCAAGTGCGGATCAACCGAAAGGACAGAAAATGAATGAGCGCACCAGCTCGGCGGCCGGTAAAACCACCGATGTCGCCACCACCGCCCAGGCCACCGAGGTCGATGACGAATTCCGGGCCGCCGTCGATGACGCGGTCACGCGTGCCGAAGCCGTCGCTGGTATGACGGACGGCCAGCGCGCCGAGGCGGCGCGCGCCACCAGTGATCGCGATGCCATCGCGGCAGAGCGCGAGCGTTCGGCCTCGATCCTGGCCCTGTGCCGTCGCCACGACATGGATGGCATGGCCGCCGACATGATTGCGCGCGGCACCACCATCGAGGCCGCGCGTGTGGCGATCCTCGACAAGCTGGCCGATGCCGACCCGTTCGAGGGCCGCACCACCGTTCCGGCACAAGCGCGGGACACCGGCGAGACCGAGATTGCGTATCGTGACGACGCGACAACCGCGATCCTGCACCGCGACAATCCGGGCGGCCACGAGCTGACCGACGGTGCGCGGGTGTTCCGGGGGCTGAGCCTGCTGGAAATGGCGCGCCGGGTGCTGGAACGCAACGGTGTCAGCACGCGGGGCATGTCCAAGCTGGAAGTGTCCGCCGCCGCCTTCCAAAACCGCGCCGGCGCCATGGGCACCAGCGACTTCCCGTCGATCCTCGCCAATGTCGCCAACAAGACTCTGCGGCAGGCCTATGCCTCGACGCCGCGCACCTTTACGGCCTGGGCACGGCGCAGCACGATCCCCGATTTCAAGTCGGTCGATCGCACGCAGATCGCTGGCGCGCCGGACCTGCAGAAGGTGCTGGAGAGCGGTGAGTACACCTACGGCTCGGTGAGCGACGGCAAGGAGAGCTATTCGCTGGTCACCTATGGGCGGATCGTCGCGATCACGCGGCAGGCGATCATCAACGACGACCTGAATGCACTGACCCGCATCCCCATGGCATTCGGGGCGGCGGCTGCCGATCTGGAAAGCGATATCGTTTATGCGATCCTGACCGGCAACCCGAACATGGCGGACGGCACGGCGCTGTTCCATGCCAACCATGGCAACTTGGGCACCGCCTCGGGCGTGACCGAAACGGCGCTGGGCGCGGCCTATCGTCTGTTCGGGAAACAGACGGGGCTGGAAGGGCGGCCGATCTCGATCCTGCCGAAGTTCGCCATAACCCCGCCGGGGGCCCGCGCAATCGAGGCGCGCAAACAGATCACCGCGACCACGCCTCGCGCCACCGCCGACGTCAACACCTTCGCCGGCCGCCTGCAGGTGATCGAGGAGGCGCGGCTGATCCCGGCCTCTGGTGCTGATCCGTGGTTCCTCGCGGCCGATCCGACGCGGATCGATACCGTGGAATACGCTTATCTCGATGGTCAGGAGGGTGTCTACACCGAGACCCGCACCGGCTTCGAGGTGGACGGCGTCGAGATCAAGGCGCGCCACGACTTTGCGGCCAAGGCGATCGACTGGCGCGGCGTCTACAAAAACGCCGGCGTGTAATTGACTGGCCCGGCGGTGATCGCCGGGCCGCAACCAATCTGAACGGAGAACGATCATGAATAACTATGTATCGGACGACGAAACCCTCAGCTTCACCGCTGGGGCCGCCTACAGTTCCGGCGACGGAGTCTTGCTGGGCTCGCTGTTTGGCTTTGCCACCGGCGACATCGCCAATGGTGCGGAGGGCGTCCTGCAGTTGGAGGGTGTGTTCACGCACGCCAAGGCGGCGTCGCAGGCCTGGTCAGTTGGTGACAAAGTTTATTGGGACAACACCAACAAGGTCCTGACCAAGACAGCCACCGGCAACACGCTGGTCGGCGCCGCGACGCTCGCGGTCGCTGGCGGTGCTGGCGATACCACCGGCACCGTGCGCCTGAACGGCACCGTCTGAGGCGCCTGATCATGAGCATTGCATCGGCGGCCATCTCGGCGATATTCGCCGACCCCAACATGGCCGCCGATGCTACCTGGTACGCCGGCGGCGCTGGCGCCGGGGCGACTGTCCGCGTTATCACGCGGGCGCCGGACATGATCAGCGGTTACGGATCCGCACGCTTGGTGGCGGATACCATGATGATTGACGTTCGGGCATCCGAGATTACAGCGCTTGCGGATGGTGACGAGTTCGACGTTGCGGGCACGAGATACGCGGTCCAGGGCGAGCCGGTGCGAGATCGTGAGCAGCTGGTCTGGACGGCCGAGTTGGTGCCGGCATGAGGCTGGAAGTCAACACGCCGGACCTGCTCAAGGCGATCAACGGTGAGATCAAGGCAGGCGAACGGGCCGTTACGGGTGCTTTGCAGATTGCCGGGCAGGAACTCAAGATTTCATGGCGTGAGCAGATAACGGCGGCGGGGCTTGGTTATAAACTTGCAAAGACCATCAGATCGCGGCGGTATCCCAAGGACAAGGACAGCTTCAACGCAGCGTCGCTGGTTTGGAGCAAGGCGCCTAAGATCATCGAGACATACGACCGGGGCGTGACGATCCGCGCGAAGAGCGGCTTATGGCTCGCTATCCCCACAAAGCACGCGGGACGGGGGCTCGGAGGCGTCAAGGTCACGCCGCTAGGGTGGGAGCGAAAAACCGGCCTGAAATTGAGGTTTGTTCACAGGCCGGGAAAGCCGGGATTGCTGGTGGCCGACGATCTCCGCGCACGGAAAGGAAAGCGTGGCGGTTTCGCTGTTGCGAGTAAGACGGCGCGCCGAACCCGTCGCGGCCTCGTTACCAAGATCATCTTTGTGCTGGTGCCGCAAGTCAGGTTGCGAAAGCGGCTCGATTTGGCACGAGACGCCAAGAGGGTTGCGGGCATGGTGCCGGGGCTGATCGTGCGGAATTGGAAAGAGTAGCATGTCAACCACCCGTGAAACGATCCTGCAGGCGCTGCTGACCGCGCTGCAAACCATCTCTGGGCCAACTGTCGTTCGGGGCGAGGTTTTAGCCGAGAGGGTGCCCGCAAACGGCCTGGTGATCCTGCGCGACGGCAATCCCGGCGATCCCGAGGTCACGCTGTCGCCGCTGCAATATCATTTCGAGCATCAGGCCGAGGTCGAGGTGATCGTGCAGGGCAAGACGGCGGTCGTGAGGGCGGCAGCCTTTGACGCTCTTGTCGCAAATATCGCGGCCGCGCTGGGCGCTGACCGGACGCTTGGCGGCATATGCGATTGGACGGAGGCGCACGCACCGGAACCGGCCGACCTGCCGATCGAGGGCGGGCAGGCGATGAAGGCGGCAACGATCCCGGTCACGCTGATTTACACCACCGCCGACCCGCTCGGCTGAAACCGAAAAACCGAAAGGACACACGATGGCACGCGCACAAGGCGCGCGGTCGCTGATGGCGGCTGCGTTCGAATCGACCTATGGTACCGCACCGGCGAGCGGATATTTCCAGATGCCGTTTGCAAGCTCGGGATTGGGGGCGGAACAACCGCTGATCGAGTCCGAGCTGCTGGGCTACGGCCGCGATCCTCTGGCGCCGATCAAGGACGCGGTGAGCGCCGAGGGCGACATCGTGGTGCCGATCGATGCCGAGGCATTCGGGTTCTGGCTGAAGGCGGCCTTCGGGGCTCCGACCACCACCGGGACCTCCGACTACACGCACACCTTCCTGTCCGGGAGTTGGTCTCTGCCATCCATGGCCATCGAGATCGGCATGCCGGAGATTCCGCGCTACGCGATGTATTCCGGCTGCATGCTGGACGAGATCAGTTGGCAGATGCAGCGCTCCGGCCTGCTGACCTCCACGGCAAAATTGGTGGCCCAAGGCGAGGCGGTTGCGACCAGCAGCAATGCCGGGACGACGACGGCGTTCTCGTTGCAACGGTTCGGCCATTTCAACGCTGCGATCAAACGGGCCGGCTCGGCGCTGGGCAACATCGTCTCGGCGGATGTGGCGTACAAAAACAACCTCGATAAGATCGAGACGATCCGCAGCGACGGTCGGATCGACGGCGCGGACCCGTCGATCGCGGCGCTCACCGGCAAGATCGACGTGCGCTTTGCCGACACCACGCTGATCGATCAGGCGCTGAACGGGACCTCGGCGGAGCTGGAGTTCTCGTGGACGATTTCGGCCACGGTCAGCCTGACGATGACCGTGCATGCGGTCTATCTGCCGCGCCCGAAGATTGAAGTTACCGGGCCGCAGGGCATTCAAGCCAGCTTTGATTGGCAGGCTGCCTATGACGCCACGGCCGGGCAGATGTGCACGGTGGTGCTGAAGAACCAGGTGGCGAGCTACTGATGATCAGCCTCAATCTCTCGAACAAACCGCAATGGCTCGATCTCGGCCATGGTGTGCGGGTGCATATCCTGCCGATGACCACTGCGTTGATGGCGGCCGCGCGCGACGATCCGGCGCTGACCAAACTTCCAGAGGACGCATCCGATGAAACCTTGGGACTCGTCTTTGCGGCCAGCCTCGCCCGAATTGCGATCACCGATTGGGAAGGGGTCGGTGATGCTGACGGGAATCCAATCCCGGTGAGCAGCAAGGGCATCACCGCGCTGATGGACGTGTTCCCGATCTTCCAGGCCTTCCAGGAGCAATATGTCGAGAAGGGCATGTTGATGGATGCGGAAAAAAACGCCTCTGCGCTCTCGCCGACTGGGTCTACGGCGGGGGCGACGGATACTGCGAAGCCTGCGCCGAAACCTGCAAAGACTGCCCGCAAATCCTGAATCGCGCCCGCACCCGTGAAGGACGGCAGGTCTGGGATTTGGTCGGGCGTCTCGGCGGGCAGCTGCGCGTGGCCCCAATGGGCGGCGTCATCGGCTGGGACATGGGCGCGGCGCTGGGTCTGGCGCAGGCGCTCGGGATCAATACCACGGCGGTCGCGGAATTCCTGCCCGCGATCGAGGCGGTGATGGTGCGCAAAATAAACGAACAAATGGAGCGCTGAGACATGGCGACCAAGAACGTTTCTATCCGGCTGGCGGCGGTCGGTGGCAAGGTGGTCAAGGCCGAGCTGGACGGCATCGGCAACGCCGGCAAGCGCGGTTTCGGCAAGGTCTCGCGCGAGGCGGAGATTGCAAACGCCAAGCTCGCAAAATTCGCCCGCCGGGCCCGGATAGCCGCGCGGATCATGGTCACCGCATTTGTGGCCGGCGGTGTCTCCATGGTGCGCTCGGGGCTGAGGACCATCGACGCACAGGCCAAGCTGGCGGCGAGCCTCAGCACCACCACCGCCAGTATTCAGGTGCTGGCCCGTGCTGCCGATCTGGCAGGGGTGTCGCAGGGCGAGGTCGAGCAGGCCACGATCATGATGACCAAGAGCCTGAGCCAAGCGGCGCAGGGCACCGGGCCGGCGGTCAAGGCATTGCAGCAGTTGCACCTGTCCGCCGAAGACCTGTCGAAAATGACCGTCGACAAAAAGATTTCAACAATCAAGGACGCGATTACCAAGTTCATCCCGGCATCGCAGCAGGCCGCCGTCGCCGCGCAAATCTTCGGGGCGCGCGCCGGGTTGATCTTTTCGCGGATCGACAGCGCGACGCTGCGCCAAGCGACGCAGGACGTGCGGGATTTTGGGGTGGCGGTGTCGGAAAAGGATGCCGCCAAGGTGCAGCGCACCAATGATGCACTCTCGCGTATGGGGCTGCTGTGGCGAGGGATATCCAACCAGCTGGCGGTGGCCGCCGCTCCGGCGCTGGAGGCAGTGGCCAACGCCATGGCGGCATTTGGCAAGACTACTGGCCCGCTCGGGCGCGCCATCAAGGGCCTGTTCAACCATATCGGCGAGATCGCCACTATCGCCGGAACCTTCGCGGCCGTGCTCGGCGGGCGTTTGGTGGTGTCGCTGGCCAGTGCCGTCCTTGGCATTCGCGGCGTGTCGCTGTCGCTGGCGGTTCTGCGCGGGGCGCTCATCCGCACCGGGATCGGCGCGCTGATCGTCGGGGCTGGCGAGTTGATCTACTGGTTCAGTCGGCTGGTCAAAGGCGCTGGCGGGTTTGGCAAGGCAATGGGCCTGCTGAAGGATTTGGCGGCCGAAGTTTGGAGTCGGATCAAGCGTGGAGCAGCTCTCGTCGGGGAATCGTTTGGCGGCGCGGCGCTGGCCATGAAAGCAGCCTTCGCCGGTGCATTTGCAGCTATCGTCGAGAAATTCGCGAAAATGACGCAGGTGCTGGCCGACGGCTGGAATTCCCTGATGGGCACCTTCGGGATCAAATCGAACGCCAGCGGGCTGGGAGGCGAGCTTGCCACCTCGATGCAGCAGAATGCGGACTATCTGGCGGGGGCGTCGCACGATTTCAACGCGTCTCTCGCGGGGTCGTTTCGTGATCTGGGCGCGCCTCTCAAATTGATAAAGGCGCTGGGTGAGGCGATGACCGCCGCTGGCGAGGATGGGGCATCGGCGCTCGACGGGGCTGCGGCGTCGGCTGACGCCGTCACGACCGCATTAACCAAAGCTGGAGGTGCGGCTAAGCCACCTGATGACGCCGTAACCGGCTGGGCGGCGGTGGCGAAGTCGATGAAGGACTACGCCACCCAGGCGGCGGATGTCGCCAAGGGCGTTGGCGGTGCGCTGAGCAATGCGTTCAGCAGCGCGGAGAGCGCGGTCGGCCAGTTCGTCAAGACCGGCAAGCTGAATTTCCGCGACCTCACGACCTCGATCCTCGCCGACCTGGCCAAGATCGCGGCACGCAAATTCATTCTCGGGCCTATCGCAAAGGCACTGTCCGGTGCCTTCGGTGGTCTTGGCGGTGGTGGCATCGGCGCGACGGTCAGCCACGCTGGCGGCATGGCCGGGTTGGGGCCGACGCGGCAGGTGCCGGCACTGGCCTTCGCTGGCGCGCGGCGGATGCACAGCGGCGGCTTTGCCGGGCTGCGGCCTGATGAGGTGCCCACCATCCTGCAACGCGGCGAGCGGGTGCAGAGCCGGCGCGAGCTGGCTGCAGGGGTTGGTGGCAGACAGGCGCCGGTGACGATCAATATCCAAACCCGCGACGCCGAGAGTTTCCGCCAGTCGCGCACGCAGGTGTCGGCCGACATCGCCCGCGCGGTGGCCATGGGCCGGAGGGGCATGTAAATGGCGTTTGAAGAAATCCGCTTTCCCGACGATATCAGCCGCGGCGCGCGAGGTGGGCCAGAGCGGCGCACGCAGATCGTGACGCTGGCGGGGGGTATGGAGGAGCGCAACGCAAGTTGGGCCAATTCGCGGCGGCGCTACGACGCCGCCTATGGCGTCCGACGGGCCGACGATTTGGCTGCGGTGGTGGCATTCTTCGAGGCGCGCAATGGGCGGCTCACCGGGTTCCGCTGGAAGGACTGGGGCGATTACAAGTCCTGCCTGCCATCGGCCACCGTCGCTGCCACCGATCAGTCGATCGGGACTGGCACCGGGGGCACGGTGACATTTCAATTGGTGAAGGCCTATACCTCTGGCGCGGTGACCTGGACCAGAGACATCACCAAGCCGGTTGCTGGATCCGTTGTCGTGGCGTTCGACGGTGTCCAGACCAGTCTGTTCGGAGTGGATACGACGACCGGGATAGTTAATTTTACCGGACATCCGGCGCCCGGCTCGGGTGTTGCGGTCACCGCCGGTTTCGAGTTCGATGTGCCGGTGCGGTTTGACACCGATCAGCTCGACGTGACGACGGACATCGAGACGCTGGGCTCGATCACCTCAATTCCGCTGATCGAGGTGCGCGCATGAAGACGCTCGCGGCTGGCCTGCAACCGCATTTGGACAGTGGCACCACGACGCTGGCCTGGTGCTGGCGGGTGACGCGCACCGATGGGGTGGTGTTCGGGTTCACCGATCACGATTTGGCGCTGACCTTCGACGGTGCGACATTCGAGCCGGACAGCGGTTTCGTCGGCTCGGCAATGCGCTATGACGATAAAATTGGTGTTGACGCTCAGGACGCCCAGGGGGTGCTGTCGTCGGGCCGGATCACCGAGAGCGACATTGCTGGTGGCCTGTGGGATGGCGCGGCGGTCGAGGTCTGGCGGGTCAATTGGGCCGACACCAGCCAGCGGGTGCAGATGCGCGCCGGGCAGATCGGTCAGGTGCGGCGCGGCAAGGTGGCATTTATCGCCGAGATGCGCAGTTTGGCGCATGTCTTGGCTCAGCAGGGCGGGCGGACGTTCCAGGGCACCTGCGACGCGGTGCTGGGCGATGCGCGCTGCGGCCTCGATCTGGAGCTTGGCGTCTACAAAGGCGCCGGCACGGTGGCCACGGTGTTGCGTGATCGGGCGTTTACGGCGACCGGGTTGGGCGGCGCGTATGCAACGGACTGGTTTTCATTTGGCACGCTGGTCTGGGTGACGGGGGCCAACGCGGGCCTGACGGTCGAGGTGGCGCGGCATGTGCTGGCGGGCGCCACCGTGACGATCACGCTGCTGGGCGCGCCGGGGCAAGCCATTGCCGTCAACGACACATTCACCATCCGCGCGGGCTGCGACAAGGCGTTTGCGTCGTGCCGCGATAAATTCGTCAACACGGTCAATTTCAGGGGCTTCCCGAACATACCAGGCAACGACGCGGTGCTGCGCATCGGTAAATCCTCAAAAGCCAATGATGGGAGTGTGCTGTGATCATCACCGCTGCCCGAGCATGGATTGGAACGCCTTATCACGACCAGGCGTCGGTGCGCGGCGTGGGGTGCGATTGCCTTGGGCTGGCGCGCGGGGTCTGGCGGGACGTGATTGGCGACGAGCCGTTGCCAGTGCCCGCCTATGCCCGCGACTGGGGCGAGGTCGGCCAGATCGAGATGTTATCCGAGGCTTGCCGCAGGTCGGGGATGACCGAGGCCCACGAGCCGGTTGCCGGGGCGCTGGTGTTGTTCCGGATGCGCGAAAACGCGATCGCAAAGCACTGCGCGATCTGCGCCGGTCAGACGCTGATCCACGCGCGTGAAAAGCTGGGCGTGATCGAGGAACCGTTCACGTCGGCGTGGCGCCGACGGTTGGCGTTCGTGTTTCTGTTTCCACTGGGGGCTGACTGATGGCGACGATTGCATTCGCGTTGGCCGGTCAGGCGATTGGCGGATCATTGGCTGCCGGGACGTTTCTCGGCGTTGCGGGTCAAGCGACCGTTCTGGGGTTCACCGGCGCTTCCATTGGCGGTGCTATTGGGTCAATTGCCGGATCGGTGATCGACGCGGCGCTGGCCCCGACGCAGCACAGCGAGGGCCAGCGGCTCGACGTATTGACGGTCACCAGCGCGACTGAGGGTGGGGTTGTGCCGCGCGTATTCGGGCGGATGCGGGTTGGCGGCAATCTGATCTGGGCCACGGATTTTACCGAGACCGTCAGCACGACCGGCGGCGGCAAGGGCGGCGGATCGAAGATCTCTGTCACCACTTACAGCTACTCCGCCAACTTCGCTGTGGCCATCTGCGAGGGGCCGATTATTGGAATCGGGCGCATCTGGGCGGACGGCGATCTGCTGGACACATCGACCTTAACGATGCGGATCTACAATGGTGACGAGACGCAGGTTGCAGATCCGTTCATTGCGACCACAATGGCGGCGGACGGAGCGCCCGCCTATCGCGGTACAGCTTATGTCATGTTCGAAGATATGATGCTGAACGGATTCGGCAACCGTATCCCGCAATTGAGTTTCGAGGTATTTGCGCCGTTGGCTGACGCCGATACCGCCGAAGGCACGGTCAGGGCGGTCAACCTGATTCCTGGTGCTGGAGAATTTGTCTACGCGACCGATCCTGTCACCGCCACGTCAGGCCCGACCACGACGGCCGAGAACATCCATGCGGAGGATGGCCGTGCTGATCTGATGGCGTCGCTGGACCGGCTGGAAGCGTTGGCGCCGAATGTCGAATCCGTATCGCTGGTCGCGGCGTGGTTAGGCAACGATCTGCGCGCCGGCAACTGTCAGATCGAACCGGGGGTTGAGGTCGCAGCCAAAACCACGACGCCGCAAACATGGGTTGTCGATGGGGTGGCGCGTTCCGCCGCGCATCTGATTTCGACCGACACGGGTGGCGCCCCGCTATTTGGCGGCACGCCGAACGATGCATCAATCGTGCAGGCAATTCAGAAAATCAAGACGCGTGGGCTGCGGGTGACGTTCAACCCGTTCCTGCTGATGGACGTGCCAGCGGGCAACACCCTGCCAAATCCCTACAGCGACAATGCGGCGAGCAATGGCCAGGAGGCGTTGCCGTGGCGCGGGCGGATCACGGTGTCACCAGCCGCCGGGTATGCCGGGAGCGTGGACAAGACGGCCAGCGCCACGGCGCAGGTGACGGCGTTTTTCGGCGCGGCAGCGGCCAGCGATTTCAGCGTTTCGGGCGAGGCGGTGTCGTGGATCGGGGGCGCTGACTGGGGCTATCGGCGGATGATCCTGCATTACGCGCATCTCTGCGCGGCGGCGGGCGGCGTGGATACCTTCCTGATCGGCTCGGAGTTGGTCGGCATGACCACGGTGCGCGACAGTGCGACCAATTATCCGACGGTCGCGGCGCTGCAAACGCTGGCGGCGGACGTGAGCGCCATTCTGGGCGGTGCAACACAGGTCGGATATGCCGCCGACTGGACCGAGTATTTCGGGCACCAGCCGAGCGATGGCACCGGCGACGTGTTCTTCCACCTCGATCCGTTGTGGTCGGACGCCAATATAGATTTTGTTGGCATCGACAATTATCTGCCGATCAGCGATTGGCGCGACGGGTTCGATCACCTCGACGCACTCGCCGGTTATCCGAGCATCTACGATCAGACCTATTTGCAAGCGGGCATCGAGGGCGGCGAGCGGTTTGACTGGTATTACGCCAGCGATGCCGACCGGGACGCGCAGACGCGCACCACCATCACGGACGGCGCGTATTCCAAGCCGTGGGTGTTCCGCCCCAAGGACATCCGCTCTTGGTGGCTCAACGCGCATTACGACCGCCCCGGCGGTGTCGAGAATGGAACGCCAACCGGCTGGGTGCCACAATCCAAGCCGGTCCGCTTCACCGAGTTCGGATGTCCGGCGATTGATCGAGGCACCAATCAGCCGAACGCATTTTACGATCCGAAATCATCGGCAAGCGCCACCCCGCATTACTCGCGGGGCTGGCGTGACGATGCGATCCAGCGCGCCTATCTTGAGGCGACGACGCTCTACTGGGCCGCCAACAATCTGACCAGCACGGTCTATGCCGGCGACATGATTGATCTGGCCAATGCGTCGGTTTGGGCGTGGGACGCCCGGCCATATCCGTGGTTCCCGGGTCTGACGGACGTATGGTCGGATTTTGCCAATTGGGAGTTCGGACACTGGTTAAACGGGCGGCTTGGGTCGATTGCGCTGGCCGCGCTGGTGCGCAAGTTGTGTGTGGATTCCGGCCTGTTGACCGCTCAGATCGACGTGTCGGAGCTGCGGGGTTCCGCCGACGGGCTGGTCATCACCAGCATTGAAAGCCCCATCGCAACCATCAACATGCTGGCCGCGCATTTTGGATTCGACTCGGTGGAGAGCGAAGGCATCATCAAATTCACCATGCGTGGCGGCGCGTCCGCGCTGACCCTGACATCGACTGATCTGGTGGCAGGCGATGCTGAGGATATCGAGCGGGTGCGCGCTCAGGAGACAGAGCTGCCACAAGTATTGCGATGGACCGTACAGCGCTCGGATCAGGACTATAATAACGCGCTGGTAGAAGCGCGTCGGATCACCAGCGGATCGGTGCGGGTGGCGGCGCAGAGCTTTCCGGTAGCGGTGCCGCCCGAGGAAGCCGAGCGGCGTGCGCGGCGTGCGCTGATCGAGGCGTGGGTGGGACGCGAAACTGCGTCATTCGCTCTGCCACCATCACGATTGGCGCTCGATCCGGGCGATGTGGTCACGCTGGACGGGGGCGATTTGCGGATCACGCGGCTGGTGGATTCGGACAAACGCGGGGTCGAGTCCGCGCAATCGGATCGCGAGGTCTACGATCTGCCGCCCGGCCCGTCGCGCGGTGTGAAAATCGCGGTGCCCGCGTCATTCGGGCAGGCGAGCGTGACGGTGCTGGATGTGCCTCTGATTAACGGCGATCACACCGCGCCGCGCCCGCTGATTGCCGTTGATGCAGATCCGTGGCCAGGCACCGATATCGTGTTGCGCAGCCCAGAGTTGTCGAATTGGGCCAGCTTTGCCAGTATTACCGCGCGCGCCTCTGTTGGCACGCTGAGCGCCGATCTGCCCGCCGGGCCGGTCGGTCGCTGGGACAACGCCAACACGCTGGATATCACGCTCGACAGCGGCACGCTGGCCAGCGTCACCGATCTGGCGTTGTTCGCGGGTGGCAATGCGTTTGCAATCGAAACGACGAGCCAACTTCCCATTGGCGCGCCAGAAGGGATTCGGTTGGCGAGAAAGTGGGAGATTGTGCAGGGTCGCGATGCGACGTTGGTGTCGGCGGGCCATTACCAGATTACCGGCCTGCTGCGCGGCCAGCGCGGCACCGAATGGGCGATGAATACTCTGACGCAGACGGGTGCCAAGGTGGTGGTTCTCAATGCGTCGGTGTTCGAATTGCCTTTCTCGGTGTCGGAGCTCGGCGTGCCTTGGAATATCACGATGGGGCCAGCCTCGAAACCGGTGGGTGATGGCTCGTGGGTCACGGTTTCGGTAACACCGTCCGGCGCATCGCTGAAACCGTTTGCGCCGGTTCAGATGGCGGGCGTGGTTGAGTCATCTGGCGACGTCACACTGTCCTGGGTGCGCCGGTCGCGCGACCCGGCAGCGGATGCCTGGGAACCGGTCGATGTGCCGCTATTGGACACGCCCGAAGCCTACGAAATTGACATAATGAGTGGCGCGACGATCAAGCGGACGCTGGTCGCATCGACGACAACTGCGACCTATGCTGTAGCCGACCAGATTGCGGATTTTGGCAGCGCCCTGGCCGTCGGCGGTGCGCTGAATACGATTGCCTATCAGATTTCGCCGACACTGGGCCGGGGGTTTTCCGGCACCGAAACAATCGTTTTGACGTGAGGATACCATGACCACAACCCCCCGACTCGGACTGACCTACATCGACGCCGCGCAAGCGCAGAAACACATCACGCACAACAGTGCGCTGGACGATCTGGACGTGCTGGTTCAGGCGTCCGTTCTCAGCGCCACGTTGACCGCCGCGCCGGGCAGCCCAACCGACGGCGACGCATATATTGTGTCGGCCGGTGCGACCGGAATATGGGCAGCCCATGACAATGCCATCGCGGTTTATCAGGGCGGCGTCTGGGCCTACCACACACCCCAGCCTGGTTGGCGGGCGTGGAATGTGGCGACCGGAACCGTGGTCATCTGGGGCGGAACGGCATGGGGTGATATTGGTTATTCGCCAAAAAACATTCTCGGCACGGTCAGTCAATCAGCGGGCACTCCAACAGGCGCAGTAATCGAGCGCGGCAGCAACGCCAATGGCGAATATATCCGGTTCGCGGACGGGACGCAGATTTGTACCCGTGAATGCGCCATTGACGTGACCAGCACTGTCAAACAGTCATTTTCATTCGCTGCCTCGTTTTCGAACGGTTCAGGCGGTACTTCCAAGGCCGCTGATGTAAGTTCGTCTTGGAGCCATCAAAATTCGTCGGCGAATGCGGCGCTGCAATACAACAACATCAAATCGCTGGGAAATAACGGCACTATTCTTTTTATCAAACTCTTTAGTGCGGGAATATCCACTGATCCGGCCTCGACAAACGAGCGGATGACCGCTCTTGCCATTGGCCGGTGGTTCTAAAGGATGGCAAACATGAACATCTCATTTTCGCCAATGCGCCGTGATGATACACTGACCGTCAGCCTCACGGGCGACATTCTGACCCTCAACGGAGAGGCGTTCGATTTCAGCGCCCTGCCGGATGGCGCCACCCTGCCGCGCGATGCCGTAGCATGTGATTGGCTGGACTCGGACGTGGAGCGGATCGGCGGGGTGATCCACCTGACGCTGATCCTGCCGCACGGGGCGGATGCGCCACAATCGACCCTATTCCCCGCACCAATCACGGCCACTGACGGGCCGATCACACTGCCCGTTTATGAGGAGATACCGGTATGAACATCGACATGACGCAGATGGTCACTGCTGCTGACAAAGCAGCGCAGACGGAAGCGGCACGGCTGGAGGCGATCAAGGCCGAGTGCAAGCGCCGGATATTTGCCGTTGCGGGCCAGACAGCACAGACCAATCTTTCCGCGTCAGCCGCCGCAGGGCTGCTGACAACTACACAGATGGCCACTTACAAGGCTGGTCTTGCATGGGTGGCTGCGATGCGCGCTGCCTGTGCCACGATGCCGGCTGGGATGGATTTTCTGGCCGACGCCTCATGGCCCGCGATCCCGGCTGGCGTGGTTGATTTGGCCGGGGCGTTCTGATGCAGAAAATCACGGACGCGCTTAATGACTCGATCATTGGCTGGCTGGTGGCTGGCGCATTCGGCGGACTTGTCTGGCTAACGCGCAGGGCGATCACCAATCAAAAACAGATCGAATTGATGCGCGTTTCAATGGAATCAATCAGCCACGAGCAAGAGCGCGACCGGAGTGATTTCAAGGACGGCCTGCACCGGATTGAGGCCGCGCAAACCGCAATGGGGGCGGACATCAAGGGGCTACTGAAAGGATCGGAGACAAAATGATACATCCTGGGTGGAGACTGATTTTGCGACGTGCATGGTCTGTGCGGCTAATTGCGCTGGCCGGGGTGTTGTCGGTGCTGCCGGTGTTCCTGGCGCTGGTTGACGCGAGCTTGCTGGGTATCCCGCCGGTGGCGTTCGCGGCATTGTCGGCGCTGGCCAGCCTTGGCGCATTTGTGGCCCGGTTCATTGTGCAATCCGGCGCGGGGCTGAGCGCATGAGGTGGCCGTGGCAGCGCCGCTCAGAGCCGATTGTGGTTATCAGGCCACCAAGACCCAAGCCGAGCAAGAAGCGCCGCTTGGTGGGCGCTGCGGCGGTCTCTGCGGCGGCGCTGGCCGCGACACCTATGGTGCAGCACTGGGAAGGGACGCGATTGCAGGCGTACCGGGACGTTGTGGGCGTCTGGACGATCTGCACCGGCGAAACACTGAACGTTGGTCCGGGCGATGTGGCCACGGCGGCCGATTGCAATTCGATGCTGGCCAAGCGGCTGGTGCAATTCGGGACGGAGATCGCCCCGTGTTTGCCTGCCGATTTGCCGATCGAGATGCGCGCGGCGTTTATCAGCACGGCCTACAATATAGGATCGGGCGGGTTCTGCCGGTCCAGTATGTCAAAGCGGTCAAAAGCTGGCGATCTGGTGGGGGCGTGTGACGCGCTGAGCCTGTGGAATAAGGGCCCGGTCAACGGGGCGCTGCAAGTGATCGAGGGGTTACGGCGGCGGCGCGAAGCTGAACGGGAATTGTGCATGAAAGGGGCGAACGGATGATCACGCTGGCAATCACGCTGGGGATTATCTTTTTATGTGCGTTGGTCCGCCTGGCCCTCGAATGCGCGGGCGAAATCAATCCAGCACCCGATCAAGGCCGAATATATTTCGAGGAGGCGACAAGACGATGATCGGGTGGATTATCTCGAACGCTGCGCCCTATGTGATCGCACTGGGCGCGCTGTTGGCGGCGCTGCTGGGCTACGGCGCCCGGCAGAAAGCCAAGGGGCGGCGGCAAGCGGCGGACGCGGCCTTGCGGGACAGCATCAAGCGGCAGGAGGACGGACGAAATGCAGTGGCGAATTTACATGGCGCTGGCAGGGCTGATCTTGCTCAGCAGTTGCGCGACAACGACGGTCGGTGGAAGTGACGCCGGATGCGCCAGCTACGGCGAGGCGCGCACGACCATGCCAACCGACATCAGCGCGTTGCCTGACGGCTGGCTGAGGTGGGTGGCCGAGATGGACACCAGAATGACCGGCACCTGCCGGTAAAAGAAAGGAAACAACATGCCCGCAACGGATTTTTATCGCTCCGGCAGGACCGGAATCACGAATCCGGCCGATCACATCGAGGAAGTGACACCTGATGATGCAAACGATCTCAATTTCGTCACGCGGTCTTTGAACGTCACCGGCGGCGGAACAGTGAAGGTCACGATGGCCGACGGGTCGGTTGGAACTCTCTACATCTCGGATGGTGGGGCCAAACCGGTGCGTGTGGTTAGAGTGTGGTCGACGGGTACGACCGCGACCGGGATTGTCGGACTAAGCTGATGGATATCGGTATCGGCATCAACATCGCGTCGGCAGCGCTGAACCAATGGACCCCGGCTTCGCTATTTTCCACTGGCGCTCAGGGCGCGTGGCTCGACCCGTCGGACTTCTCGACCCTGTTTCAGGACGTGGCCGGAACTGTCCCGGTCGTGGCGGACGGCGATCCTGTCGCGCTGATGCTGGACAAGAGCGGGAACGGCAATCATGCGGCCCAATCCGTGGCCGCCGCGCGCCCTACCTGGCACACGGACGGCGGCGGTCGCCCCTACATCGACTTCGACGGTGTGGATGACATCCTCGAAGCGCCTTTCGCGGTCAATCACACCTTCTCTACACTCAGCATGGGGTACCAAGGCACTATCAGCGGCCAGAACGGTGGGATCATCTTCGGGGTTGGCATCGGGTCAACCGGACGTGATTATATCTATACCTCTTTTGGCAACACACGCGCCTACAGGCAGCCCCAGACGACCGGCGTCATTTCAAGCTATCTTGCCAAAATGGAGGTTCTTCAGGTCTCGACCCTGCGCGTCGGTCCCGGCGTGGATTACTTTCTCGCGCGGGCGAACGGGGTGGACGTGGCATGGAATGGTACCGGTGCGGCGGAAATGGCTTTGACGGGAGCGAAAATACACCTCGGGGCGCGCTATCCCGGCAGCGGCCACACGCCCGCGCGGTTCTGGGGCGCGTTCTACATAACCCGTGCCCTGACCGATGTAGAGCTTTCGCAGCTCGAAGCCTTCCTTGCAAATAAATCTGGGGTGACGCTATGAGACTTACAGCAGCAGTCGATGGGTCGATACTGGACGATGCCAAGCAACTCGCCGCCACGTTGGGGTTAGGCCCGGCGGACCTCGATACCTTCGTCACTGGTTGGCAGGACGCAAATGGGGTAGCGTTTAATGTGGCGAGTTGGGACGCAGACCCTATGTGGATTACCGCCGCGCAATCAACACTGGCTCGCCCGACATGGGACACCACGAGTGCGATCAACATGACCGGTGCAGGCCGGGCACAGTTGGCGCTGACCCTCTGGACCGTTGATATGACCCTGCCGATGCCAACAGCCTTGATCGGGGCGCTCACGGTCATCGGTGGTATCCCTCCCCTTGACGCCTTGGCAGCAATGGGGCTTACGCAAACGCCGGAGCCAATACCATGAGACGCCTCATCGCAGCATTCGCCCTGACGCTGGTTTTTGCCGGTCCTGTGTCGGCGCAACCGCACTGCACGTTGACGGTTCAGGCAATTTCAACTTTGTTACGCTGGGGCGAGAATGTCGTGGACGAAGAAACGCGCCCGGCGGCAGGCCATCCCGATATTTTGGTTCACTGGCAGGTTTGGGCAAACCCGATAACCGGCTCGTGGACATTCATTGGCACGGTGGGCGTGAAAACGTGCCTATTCGCCGCTACTCGCCGGGGGTACGACGGGAGCCATACAGTCTCTAGCTTTCTGGATGGTAGTCCTGCATGAGAGCAGAACGGGCAGTCCCGATTTGGGTAGGGTTTTTTGGCAGCGCCAAGAAACACGGTCGGTTCGCGGGCCGCAAATTGGGGTTAAACCGGAAAATATCGCGAACAATGCACGAAAATACCCCTTAGACCTGTCTTCGGGAGGCAGGGGCCGGAGGTTCGAATCCTCTCACTCCGACCAATATTTCAAACACTTATCGCCTCAAAATCTCGGCCTCTGAGCCGGGTTTGTTGGCGGTTGCCAAAAAACCCTGTCATGATCGTCCTTTTGCATGGTCGAGCGCCGCCGCCGTTGCCGCCTGAAAATCCGGGTGATGATGCAGGTAAACGCTTTCCAGCGTCTGGATGGATGTACCGAAGAAGCCGGCGGCGTCGGCTAGTGGCACGCCGGCCTGCATCGCCCAGGTGATGGCCGTGTGCTTGAGCGTGTGCGGTGTGGCGCGGATGTCGGCTTTTTGGCATACCGTTCCCCACGCCGTCTTGATCGATGCCACCCGGCTGCCTCGGTATTCGACAACCCAGCCGCTATTGCGGCCCGCAGCCATCTTCCAGCGCCGTGCCGCTCTGAGCAGTTTCTGAGGCATCCGGGCCGGTGGCCTTCGCTTTGCGGTTTCTCGCATTTCCTCTGCTTTTCGGTAGAGCACACCGTGCTCGACATCGATGTACCCACCGCCCGGGTGCGGCTCGAATCGCAGGCTCAGAATTGCTTCCTTGCGGGAGCCGGTATAGACGGCGACCAGAATAAACCGCGCGATGTGCCTCGTGCGCGGGTTGGACCGTGCCGCGCGAATGAGCGCGGCCACTTTGCTTCGGGTGAGCCAGCGATCTGTCGGGGCCTTCTTGGCCGGAAGGACGACATTCGGAGCGCGAGTGAGATATCCTTCGGTCGCGCAATAGTTCACCGCCGCCTGCAGACACCCGAGCTCGCGGCGTGTTGTACCTCGCCCGGCCGGCCTCTCGCGATCCGTGCCGGCGCATACCACCCGCTCGCGGGCATATCGCCGGCAGGCCGCGGCGGTGACGGCACCGACAGGCGTGTCTCCCCACCACGTCACCAGCGCGGAGATTGCGTGACCGATGCGCGCGGGATCAGCGACATGCGGCGCGTGCTGTTCGCCATAAATGGCGAGGGCTTCCGCAACACTCATCCGGTCTGGCTCAGCGGGACCACCTGGGCGCTCGCGCTCGACGAGATAGGCCGCGAGCATCGCTTCAGCCTGTCGGCGATCCGTTGTGCCTGTCCGACGCTGGGTCTTGCCGTCGATGATGATGTATTTGCCCCCGTCGCTGGGACGTGGGTAGAGTCTAGCACCCTTGCTGGGACGCGGCATAGCTCAATCAACCTCTCCAAGTCGTCCGGGTGAACACGCACCGCCCGCCCCACCCGGATCAACAGACCATGTTCTTCGGCGGCATCACGCAGCGACTTGGCGGGCAGGTCAAGCTGTTCTGCAGCGGCTTCGATTCTCAAGAGTCGTTTGCTCATGCTCCCCCATCACGCTTGTCGGCGTCCATCTGATCCGCAAAGTTCGCCCCCAGGCGTCCGAGCTCGGCCATAGTCCAGTAACAGCGATCACTCATATCTCCATCTCCATCTGCGTGATCCCCGGGTCATTCTGCGGATCCCAAGTCCACGGGCCAGAGGCCATGGGCAGCTGCGAGAGAGCGCCACGCATGTGCCGCTGCCAGTGGGTGAACTCCGTTGCCGAGCAGGCGCAGAGCGCGTGCCCGATGGGCCAGCCCATCAGCCATCCGACAAAGAGCGGATTGAGGCTAAGACCGTTTCTGGGAGGTAGCACCATGTCATGCTGTGTTCTCTGGAAGATTCAATGAAGCCTGCCCGACAGATTCTTCCAGTCGGCGCCGTATACCGGCGCGGCGCATCGGCGCGTCGTAGGTATTGTGGCAACGCTGGCAGATCGCTACGAGGTTCTCGCGGGCGCAGTTCTCTGGTTGGTGATCGAGATGGGCGACGGTCAGGACCACCCGAACAGGCCTCGCCCAATCGCAGGTGTCCTCGCTGCTGTCTGGCACCGCCTGGCAGGTTACGGCATCGAAACCATCTTCGTATGCCGATTGGTTGGCGTAGCGATAAAGCGCGCGGCCATCAGCTGACCTCCCGCGTCTGATAATGCCGCCGTTCCAGACGCCGCACCATTCGCAGCGGTTCCCCGCCTCGGCACGAACGCGGGCGGATATTTCTGGCCAATCGGCGGGATACCGTTTCCGGTTTTCGGGGCGGATCGGCATCAGCGGCCATCCTTCAAAACGCGCTTCATGGCAGTGATAACTGTCCTGTTGAAGGTTTCTGATGGTTCATCCTCGATGAACCATTCAAACCGCAGCATCGCACCTCCGGGCCCGATAATGGTGATTGTGGTCTGACCTTCATTGATGATCATCGCGTGTGTGATCGCGTCTTGGATGCCCTGTGCCAGCGCCTCGCGGAAATCGGGGCAATCCTGATCGTCCTCGTTCAGCCAAGCCTCGATGCCATCAACGACTTCGTCCGCACCTCGGCGCTGCACCGCTTCATCCAGCAGGTTCATGGCGCGGTAGATATCATCATTCTTGTCCTCGTCGTGTATTTTCAGTTTGACGTTAAGAGTTTGCTCTTCAGCCATTTCAGTTCCTCTGCTTTCCGTCGCTGGCCTCTGTTGCCAGAGGCCAGAAAAAGAAGTCAGCGTTGCGGAGTTCAATTTGGTCAGTGTTGGTCATGATGTTCCTTCCGTTTTTCATCAGCTGTCGTCCCTCATGGCACCGAGGACATTCCCGGCGGCGCGGATCCAGTTTGCTGCGAGCTCGTCGAGGTTTATGGCGGTCATGTCGGTGTCTCCATTCCATTGCAGGCTTGATGATGTCCGGCCCATTGCACAGCTGCGGGTCTATGGCAGGTCTTGTCGATCATTGGGTGCATTCCCCACCATTAGCTTGACAAAATCCGTCCTCAATCGAGAACAGCAGTTCACCTTGACGCTCGACGGTATCGCGCAACTGTGCCCTGGTGAATTGGTCTCTGAACCGGGCACCGTTCGCGCTGGTGGTGAGGCCCGAGGCTTTTGCCTCCATGCGTTCCCACCATGAGTGGCGGTCAGGATGATCGCGGCATAGGGCGGCAAGCTGTGCCTCAGACTTCAGGAAACAGCCGTCGCAGTTTCCGTATCCCGGCTCGACGCGCAAATCGAACGGCTGTGCATTCCAGAATCGTAGAATTGCCGCTTTGTCGATGTCCTCAAGTGGATACCAACGTTTGACTCGTTTGTCTTTCGATGGGGTTTTGCGATGGGATTCATCGGCTCGAATGCCGACAGCGTTGGTCCACTCCGTCCAACCCAAAGACATAAGGTAGCGCCTAGTGGGGAGAATTTTTAGGTGTTCGGTGCAGAACCTTTTGCTCTGATCTGGGCAGGCTTTTTTGCGCTCAATTAGCCGTTCAAATGGTTCCCCATCGAAGCTGGCCGAGTTGTGGCTAACTACGTCAAATAAGGCATCGCCGCCGCGTTTGGCATCCTCGACCCAAACGACCTGCACCGCCCATCTGTCAGAGCACTCTTGCACGAAATCCAGGGTTTCAGGCATTTCGCGCCCGGTGTTGGCAAACACCACCCGGACCCGTTCCGGCAAATCACCATTTGCGGCAAGTATCTGATGCAGCATATATGCGCTGGTGCGTCCACCGCTGAAGCTGATCAGCACTTTGTCGGGTGGCAAGATATATTTGCTTTCCGCGCGTATAAGCATCAGCTGTCGTCCCTCATGGCACCGAGGACATTCCCGGCGGCGCGGATCCAGTTTGCTGCGAGCTCGTCGAGGTTTTCGGCCGCAGCAAACACTCCGAACACCTGTATCGTTTTCAATGCCGGATCGTAGACGCCTGGCACGTCCGACGGCAGGTCCCACCGGCCGCCGTGATCGATCACCGCCTGTTTCAGGATCGGCAGACGCAAGTCCTCGGTCGCAGCCTTTGTTTTGGTAAACAGGGCGGCCAGGCATGCACACTCCGGGCCGGATGTTTGCAGATCATCCATTTTCAGACCTCCGAACTTGTCGCGGTGTTGCGGCGCGGTGCCCTGCAGTGCTCTGGCCGTTATATGGGTCGTCCGGTCGACCATCTGTGGCGCGCAAGGTTGGCGTGACCGAGTGATTGAAAAACCAGTCCACAGAGACGTTGAGGGCGTCGGCTGCACGATAGAGCCGTGCGGCCGATATGCGGTTGGCGGCAGTTTCATATTTCTGGATCTGCTGAAATCGCACGCCCAGCGCCGTCGCGAGATCGTGCTGGGTCAGTCCGAGCTCCCGGCGGCGGGCACGAATCCGGTAGCCGACAATGATGTCGATCGGGTCGGGCTGGTGCGCGCTCATCGCAGCGCCTCCACGGGTCGGCTCAGCGCCAGCGCATCTTCGTCCAAGCGCAGTATGGTCAGGCCGCAGATCAATTCGCCGTCGGCTGTCTCGACATCATATACGGCGCGGCCGATCGAGCGCCCGACAACGCGGGCGGTGAATTCGTGGTCGAGCGGACCGCGCCGGCAGATCACCGGATCTCCCAGCCTGAAGGTGCAGCCAGGGGCACTCAGCGTCTGTGCGCGGATTGTTTCGGTGGCGGTCATGTGCGGTCCTCGCGAGGTTTTGGAAAAGGACGGGCGGGCATCGGTCCGTGAGCGGTGGCATGCCCGCCCGTCGAGGTGGGCGAGGGGCCGGTCGGGCCGCGCCTCGCCTGGGAGGTTCATTGCTCCACCGGCATGCCGGCGAGGATGGTCTGGTCGACGATCCGCCCGCGCTGGTTCATCAGGACCGCCCAGGCGAGGCGGCGCAGCAGGGGGCGGTGGGCGTATTGTTCCGGGTTGGCCACCACCTGGCGCGCGTTGGCGCAAAAGACCGGCGACGGGCGCGCCGTCGGGATCATGGGTTGGCGGTTGTGTTGCATGGCGTCCTCCAGGGGCGGGTTCTGGAGTGACGGTAAGGGGGATATTATCCCCTGTCAACATCAAAGGGGAATAAACCCCCATACCTCATATTACGCGCCGGCGGCGGATGGTGCAGAATCAGGGACGTTGCGTCGCGCGCTCACTGTCCTTGGGAACGTCCGGGCCGGGAATGTTCTGGACCACGTTCGATTATTGCGGCAACGTTTCGGCGGTGATCCAAGGAAATTTGAAAAATGCGAAAACTCTGGGATGGTGTCATGATGGTTTTGGGGGCGTCTGTCTGGATATTTGGCGCTTGGTGGCTCTTTTTCAGCGAATCAACGCCTGACGTTAAGCCGCTGACGCCACCGGAAACGCTGGAGGAATCGCGACAATCGACGGCGCGCGCAATCTGCGACCAGCTGATCAGGAAGAATCTGAACGATCCGTCGGCGGCGCAGACCGGCCCGCTATCCGATGGCTTCTATGGGCGATGGCCGGCGGCAAACGTCAGCGGCGACAGAGTGCGGGTGACGGCACGGTTTCGGGCGAAGAATGCCTTCGGCGCGACAATTCTCGCGCGGTTCAAATGCGTCCTTCGCTTTGATGGTGAGGACGTTGTGGGCGTCGATTCGCTGGTCGAGGAATAGTGCAGAGCCGGTCACGATCACATTCGAACAGCCAATTCCCGGGGCCAATGCAGCAGCACGGGGGCGGCCCATTTCAGGCGCACGTCATGCTGGTTGTCGGCTGACGGGTTGAGGGAAATCAGGTTGAAGAGGCCAGGCTGCGATCCACGCCGCACCTGTTTGATCCAGCCCAGCCCATCAATCGTTTCGCAGACGCTGCGACGGCCGATTGCTTCGACCGGGACGCCATCGTTGGACATGCGGGTGTAGAACAGCAGGTCGCCGGATGAATAGACCGGCTCCATGCTGTCGCCCTCGATTTCGACCGCAACCACGCCGGCGCTGGGCAGGCTGGGCGGGCAGGCCACGCGCGGACCGGCACCGTTCTCGTAGACTTCGAATACCGGGACATGCGCCCCGGCGCCGACTTTGCCGACGATGGGGACGGTTGGATTTGCGGACAGAATTCCGACCAGAAACTGCTCGAGCGAGACGCCGAATGTCGCTGCTACTTTTACCGCATCATCGACGTTGGTGGTTTGGCTCTTTCCCTGCCGCAGGCTCTTGAACTGCTCGTAGGAAACGCCGGCCGCTTCCGCGACCTGCTTCATGGAACGTCCAGAAGACTTGAGTGCGTTTTCGAGTGCGTCTCTGAATAACTGTGGCATGGGGGATATCTACCCTACCGCTGAATATTGATCATGGCGTAAATTTCCCCTTGACGAATGGGGGAAATAACCCCCACAAATGGCGCATGGAAAAACTGATTGCAGAAGTTGCGGCCCACGCGGCTGCCTGCGGGATGACGCCGCAGCGGGTGCTGCGCGCGGCCATCGGGGCCAGTTGGGGGCAATGGGACAGCTGGCGCGCGGGCCAGTCGAGCCCGACCATGCGCGTCGCCGACCGGCTGCGTCGGTACATGGCGGAGAACCCGCCTGTGACCACGGCCGACGATGCGGCGGAGGATGCGGCATGAATGGCGCTGGCCCATGCACCAACAATGACCCGGCGCCGGTCGCTGGGCAAGGAAACGGGGTTTGCTCGTGATCGGGCGCATGCGGATCGAAACGCAGATGCGCGCGCTATTGGGCGGGCACGGATGCCTGGACGCGGCGGCAGAGGCGCTGAACGCGCGGTGGGGCGGCAGCGTCGGCAAGGGCACGCTGTCACGGCGAGCATGCGGCGATCTGCCATGGTCCATTTACGACGTGATCGGCCTCGAGGATGCGCTGAACCGATACCCGGTGACCCGCATGATGGCGCGGCGCATGGAGGACGTGCAGCGGTGTGACATCGTGGACGCGGCGGTCAATGTGGCCCGCGAGTCCGGCGAGGCGGTGGCGGCGCTGACAACGGCGGCGCTGGGCGCAACGCGTGCCCAGCGCGCACGGGCCATCACCGAGATCGACGAGGCGATCGCAGCGATGCGCGCGGCGCGCGACGAGCTGGAGGCCGGGTAGTGGGCAAAAGATCATCTGGATTTGCGCGCATGGAGCGCGATTGTTACCGCACGCCGCTCGAGGCGGTGGTGCCGCTGATCCGGCATCTGCCTATCGACCTCGGTTATATCGAGCCGTTTGCGGGTGACGGCGCGTTGATCGATCATATCGGCTATCTGCACGAAACGGCGATGTGCCACGACGCATCCGACATCGAGCCGCGCGCGGGATACATTCGCCGGGCATCATTTGAGCAGGTCCGGGTGCAGTCCGGCTGTCTGGTGATTTCCAACCCGCCGTGGGCGCGGGGGATTTTGCATGCCGCAATTGAGCATTTTGGCCAGCAGGCACCGACGTGGCTGTTGTTCGATGCGGATTGGGTTCACACCAAGCAAGCGATCCCGATGTTGCCGATGCTGCGCAAGATCGTGTCGATCGGGCGCGTGAGGTGGTTTCCCGAAAGCGGAATGACCGGCAAGGACAATTGCTCTTGGCACCTGTTCGATGCCGCTGCCGGCAGCGCCTGCGAGTTCGTCGGGAGGCAGCCATGAGCCTGCGGCGGGTCGACATATCCGACTGCGGGGCATGTGAGCCGCCACCGGCACCGGGAGAGAGGCCGCGGCTGGAATGGGTCGAGGTATCGAAGCTGCGGATCGACGAGCGGTATCAGCGGGATCTGCGGTTGAAGAATTGGCGCTCAATCCGTCGGATAGCGACGACATTCGATTGGGCGATGTTCACGCCGGTCACCGTCGCGCCGGGAGCTGGGGATGATCAGTGGATTCTGATCGACGGCCAGCACCGCGCGCACGCAGCCGCGTTGGCCGGGATTGAGACGATACCGGCGGCCATCATCGACATATCGACGGAGCGGCAGGCCGCCGTTTTTTCCGGAATAAACACACAACGGACGGCTGTTTCCGCATTCCATCTCTACCGGGCGGCGCTGACCTCTGGCGAACCATGGGCCATCCGGGCCGCGAGGGCGGTTCAGAACGGCGGCTGCACGCTGATGACCTACAACAAGTCCTCGCTAGAAAGAAAACCGCGCGAGATATTCACGGTGGCGCTGATCCGCGATCATGTCAGGGCTCAGCGCGATGCGGCGGTGACCGCCGGGTTGCGGGCCTTGTCCGGGTCATCCACGGGCGACGATGCGGCTCTCTATCAGCAAGCGGTTCTGAAGCCGTGGTTGGCGGTGGTGGTCAACAATCCGAGCTTGCTGAAACGCAACCTGGCGGTTTTCGTGTCCGAGACGGACCTGATAGCCACCTGCACATCCGAGGCGGTAGGAATTGTTGAGCCGGGGGTGTCCAAGTATCAGGCAGCAATGGTCATCATTCGGGAAAAACTCGCCCGGTTTGAATGGAAAGACCAGATGCCGGCGCATCGCCCAGCGCTCGTGCCAAATCTGGCAACGCAGGCGCTGCCACCCGAGCCGCACGGACAATGGACGGACGATCGTGACGCGCTCTTGCGCAATTGCGGCGGCACATACCGCGAGCTGGCTGCTCTGGCCGATGGCTGGGGGCTGCCGACCGCGTCGGTGACCGCCCGGTGGCACAGGGTGAGGGCTGCGGCATGATTACTTGCCAAAAGAACAACAGAGGTTCCATCTCGGGGCTTTCTCTAGCGCCGCCGCCCAGCGGCGCTGCACAGCGCCGGCGCAGCGTGGCGGGTCCGAGTATTGGAACGGACGTTTTGCCCGCCATGCGTCGGAAAGGGGCGGATGGCCCGGCCGAGAGCGGGGAACACCCGCAGGGCGGATTATCAGGAAGGTTGCATGGGGGTTGTGCGCGATGAGCCACAGAGCGGTCAATTGGGCGCTGGAGCAGCGGCACCTGAAGCCGGGGCCGTGGATCGTCCTGATCCAGCTCGCGGATCGGCACAACAAGGATACCGGTCGCGTCAGTCCCTATCAGGCGACGCTGGCCGCCGATTGCAACATGCCACGATCGAGCATCAACAACCACCTCGATGCGCTCGAGGATCTCGGTCTGCTCCGGCGCGTTCAGCGCGTCAATCCGATCACCAAGAGGCAGCTGGGGACGTTTTATGTCCTCGCGCTGGACTTCGAAAATCCGC
>Ga0114934_10000196_pt1 | contig 37456 bp, 37 predicted proteins | sample 4SBtaG_2_FD_99695 | JGI IMG/M metagenome (GOLD analysis project Ga0114934, IMG submission 99695) | Deep subsurface microbial communities from Kolumbo volcano to uncover new lineages of life (NeLLi) - 4SBTROV10_white metaG | ecosystem: Environmental > Aquatic > Marine > Volcanic ...
CAACACCGAGATTTTAAGTTTAAGAATACAATTAAACCAAGAGAAGAAAAAAAACAAATTAAAAAATTATACTATTATTGGACTTTCTGTATCAACAATAGTATTATTTATATTATCTTTATTGAGATAAGGAGGAATATTATGAGTTGGTTAACAGGCGATAGTCAAAGGAAAAAAATTGATACAGCATTTAATAATATCAATTCTAATATTGATACAAATTTAGATACTGGTAAAACTAATGGGACATACAATAATGATGCTTTACGAACTTTATCTGGTTCTTCTAAAGCGACACAAGATGCGTTGAAAAAACAGAATGAAATTAATAAAATTAATGCAACAGGTAAATTAAAACAAACTTTAGCAAGGACTGGAAGTGTATCTGGTAATCAGGTAAAATCATTATTAGGCGAATTAGCAAAAGATTATGATACAAAGACGCAACAACAGATTGCTAATTTAAGTATGGAAGAGGCTAATTCTTTAGCGAGGATGATGAATAGTATGATACAATCTAAGGCTAATATGAAATATGGGAATGAGTTAAAACGAGAAGAAGCAAAAGCAAATGTGGTATCTCCATTACAACAAATTTTACAAACTGCTCTTCCTATTGCTCTTGCTGTAGGGACAGGTAGTTTTGCTGGGGGAAAAGGTTTTGATTTAGGGAATGCATTGAAAGGATTGGCTTCTTTGTATGGGGGTTTAGTTCCTAATAAAAACCAATAGGAGATTGCTATGACGATGTATGAAAAAGACAAAACATTATCGAGTATATTAAGTGGTGTAGATACTGCTTTAAAAGGTGGGGCTGGTGCTAATTTAAGCGAATGGGCTTCGAGAAGTAAGACAGGCGGATTTAAACAACAATTAGCAAAAAAAGTTTTTGGCGATAAATATATTACTGACCAAGAATATAAAAAATCGCTTAAAAATGGCTTAACAAAAAACAAAAAATATATTAAGTTAAAAGGGAATTTAGACAATATTCAAAGTCAAGAGGATACAATAAAGGCAAAATTAAAAGGCTTTAAAAAAAACAGAGCGAATATGGATAAAGAAGAATATAAAAAAGGATTAATAAATTTATATAAACAATACAAAGATGCAAAAAATCAGAGGAAAGATATAGAAAAAAAATTAAAGACAATGTTAAAGGGATTTAAACAAAATGCCCCTACTGAGAGAGGATATACACCAGAAGAGTTATCTTATTTATATAAACTTAAACTTGCAGAAGAGGGGAATAAGAATAAAGGAAAACATTATACGACGCCAAGAATAAGTTCTCATCCTGTGCTATTTATAGATGCTTTGAAGAAATTAAATATATTTAAGCCCGAAATTGACCCAATTACTAATAGTGCGAAACCATTAGAAAAATGGGAAACAACATTGTCAAATAATCTTATTGCTACTGCGAATGGTTTGGGATTAGCAACATTCGATAAAAATGATGATATGGCGACAGCACAAGTTAATTCAATTTTATCTGGGGTACAAAAACAGGTTAACGATATACAAAGTATATTAAAGAATGTTGAAGGATTACCACCAATAAAAAATTCAAGTGGATATGATATGGTAGAAATAGATGGTAAAAGGGCAAGAAATGATAAAGGGGGCAACAAGAAAACCCCTATGGATATGTTACACGATATTTTTACATATGAAATAGATAAGGAAACTAAGCGTCCAAAATTAATTAATACATATCAAGTGGTCAATAAAAATGCGTTTGGCAAAACTACTGCCCCACCTCTTGCGTATCAAAAGGTAAATTTAGTTTTGAGAGCAGCAATAAGACTTTCTAATTTGATAAAGACAAGCCCATATTTTGACGAATCTCAAAAACAGGAAATATTAAGAAGTTTAGAACAGAGTTTTATAAACCATTTACGAAAAAAATAACAATAATAAGGTTATGTTATGAGTGAAGGATTTGATTTCTCAAATGCATTAAAGCAAAAAGATAAAAACACTATTAACTTAGATACTGGGGTTGACTTCTCAAATGCATTAGATAATCAAGAGAATAACATTAAATTAGATACTGGGTTTGATTTTTCACAGAATTTTTATACGCCTCATAGTTCTAATTATATTATAAATAAAGATGAAGATGGCGAAGATGTTATTGCACCTAAACCTACTTATGAGCCTTATAATACTAAATTAGATAGAATAAAAACAGAGATAAATCAACATTTAGAAAAAGCAAAAGCATTAAATTATAAAGCGAGTATTCAAAAAAAATCATCATTAGCGATGAAATACGAAAAGAAGTCTGAAGAAGAACAAAAGAAATATGAAGATTTACAAAAAGAATTAAAAAAGTCTATTGAAGGCGTAAAGTTTTTTAAACAAGTTGTCGCCAACGCACCAAAAGATTTTAATGAAAGACAACAATATTTTAAACAAAAGATAAATGAAGCAGAACGAAATAAACTGGATAATTATGGCAGAGTAATAGAACCAAGTTATTTAGATGCAAAATTTTTTAAAGATTTAGAACCGCAATTATATTATTCTAATTTAGATAATTTAGATACAACACAATTAGAAAAAAGATATGTAGCAAAGATTGTAAAAAGTAAAGACAAAGAAGCATTAAATGATTTAAAAAAACATTTAAGTAAAAAATTTATAAAAGGAAGGCAAAAACTTTTAAATAAAAGAAGAACAGGATTAGGGGAGTTTACTCAAGGATTAATAGGTGGTCAATTAAAAACAAGCCCTTATGATTTATATTTAAAATCAATCGGGGCAATAAATAAAACAGCAGAAGAGACAGATACTTTTTATGGATTAGCAGGACAATTAACAAGAGAAATTGCTATTATGGTTGCTATAACTCTTATCTCAAAAGGACTTTCTACATCGGCTGAATTACCTGCTGTAGTAAATGTTGCTAAAAAATTAAAAATGACAAAGCCACTTTTGAAAGCAGGAAAATTTTTTAAATATTTTTCTGCTGCTGATAAATATAAAACAGGCGAGATATTAGCAAATATAGAACCGATAACCAAAAGAATATTGGCAAATGGTGTAGGTTGGTCAGTATTAAATGAGATATCTAAAAGAAATTATTTATATGATAAATCATTGGGCGAAATGTCAGATAATTTTGGGAAAAAATTTATTGATTATTCTGCTTATGAAGTTCCATTATTGTTTGAAGCCAGACCATTGATGTTAGGGACACAAGCATTGGCATCCGCAATAACACATTTGAACGATATAAAAGAAGGACAAGTAAAAGGGGCTATAACAGATTTTAGTTTAATTAGTGCAATGAATATGACTTTATCTTTGTTTGGTGGTAAATTAGGTAAAAAAGTAGATGTTAAAAAAACAGATAAAGTTTTAAAAAAAATCGCTACAGATTTAAAAACAACATTTCATAATTATTATCCTAACCTTCCTGAAGATAAAGTAGAAGCAGAAGTTTTTAAATATATAACTAAGACTTATAATTTGTCGCCTTATGATATAAAAGATTATTCTGAATTTTTAAAAAATCCTATGACATTAATTTTACAAAGAAAGATGTTAAGGGAAATAACAGATAGAGCAAATATATATAAAAACAATTTAGGGCTTAGTTTACCATTAGCATTGCAAAGGGCTAAAACAGAAATTTTTAACCAGATGAAAGAACTTCCTATAAATAAAAGTAACAAAGAGATAAACAAATTTATAGAAAGTTTAAAGAATAAAGGGATTAATTCTTCTTTAGATGATATAACTCATACTGGGCGAGAATTTAAAATAAGCACTTTAAGAAAAATAAAAAAAGTAATATCCGAAATAGATAATGATGAAATAGTAAAAAAAACACCTAAAGGGGAAAAATATATTGATTTTAAACTTGAAGAGAAAGATGCTGATAATGTTTTGTTTTCTTTAAAAAATAAAAAAGTCGGCGAAGTAAATATTGGGACTAAAAAGAAACCTAAAATTATCAAGTATATTATTAATACAAAAAATATTAAAACTGAAGCCACAGAGACACAACCTTCTCATATTAAAAAAGTTTATAAAAATATTCAATTATTAACAGACAATTTTGAAGATGCGAATAAAGCAATAAAGAAAATAAAAAAAGAAGCCTTTGCATCAAATATAATACCGATAGAAAAAGATGAAGAATATTTTAAGACAATAGAACAAAAATTAAAAGATATATTAGACAGCAGTAATATTCCACAAGAAGAACACCAAAGTATTATTGACCATATATTAAAAAATACAGATATTTATATGAAGAATAAAGTCCCCGTAACAGGACAATATAAATTCAATACAGATTTAAGTAAAAATAATGTAGTTGGCTTTTTATCAGATAGTGTAAATCCGAAAGCGAAAAAAGAACTTTCAAAAATTATCCGCCGTTTTGTTAAGACACAAGATGTAGGTAAATACTATATTAGGTATGATGCCTATAGAAACCCATATTTAATTTTTTCTAAGTCAAATGATATTAACCAAATCAAAGATGTTATTAATGCTATTCTAAAAGAGAAAGGTAAACAAAGAATTTTAAAAGCAGTAGTAAATTTATCCGATTTATCTACGGCTAAAAATATGATGTATAAGTTAGATAAATTCCTCGATATAATTAATAGAGAATTGCCTATGGGGAAATATACACCGACTAAATTAAAGATTATTAATGACTTGAGATTAATAAGATATGGTTTAGCAGAAGGTGTATTGACATCTCAAAAAGATATAGAAAACATTTTAAATTTTTCTTTACTAAAAAAATTAGAAGCGGGATTAAATAACTTTTCTAAATTAAATAGAAGTCAACTAAGAACCTTAGAAAGATATGTTAGAATTTTTAGAGACAAAGCATTTAAAAATGTTGCAGAAAATATATATAGAAGAACGGTAAATGATTTTTTTAAGACTAAAGATATAGGTAAAGCATTAAATGAAATAGGGAATGATAATGATAAACTTGACAAAACAGTTACTGAATTTGCTGATAGTTTATCGCAAGTTATATTAGATGCTCCATCTCACGACCCAGATGTCGCCAAATTATCAGCGATAACTTTATATAAACACCATAATTTTTTAAAGAGATTAAAAGATGCAATACTTGAAACTATTGTAGGATTTTCTGAATATGACCCGAAAGTTGCTGTAAAAAAATTTGAGAAGTCAATTTCGCATTTTTTCACTAATGATTATATGCTTTCTAAAAATGATTTTTTTAGACAAATGATGTTAAACTATGATGTATTTGATAAACAGTTTGCACAATTAAGTAGTAAATTATTTGATACTGTTTTCCCAGAATTACAAAAAGGCAAAAAATTAGCAGGACTTGGTAAGATAGATTTTTTTACTATGACAGATGAAGAATTGGACAACACAATAAGAAACGAAACAGGTGAATTAGTTGACTTAACACCTGAACAATATGACTTATTAAAGTTATATAGACGGAATTGGAATGTATTGCAAAAATTTTTACTGCCAAGAATGATAGAGAAAATGTATCCTATTGACCCAGAGAATATTAATTTTAGACCTTCTAATAAATATATGCAAATTCCTATGTATAGAAGATACTCTTTAAAGAAAGCCTTAGAAAGTTGGGATGATGAATTTAAAAAAGCACAACAATTTTCTGATGGGATTATCAAACAATATGATACTACACCATTAAAAAAGAAAATAGATACTTTTATAAATAGGGCAAGTGAAGGTTCGACTGAAAGGATATTAAAAAATAATACAGAATTAATTAATAATAATGATTTATTATCTATTTTTGGGACACCTGAAGAGCAAAAAGCGTTTACTTTAAATAATAAGCCTTTAGAACATTGGTTAAATTTATTTGATGAATTATATAAAAGAATGGGAAAAGCAGGAATTAATTGGCAATATGATGAAGATGTTATGGAGATTGCAAAACAGGTTAAAGTCTTAGATTTTCCTGAAGAAGAATTTGTAAAAGATTTAGTTAAATTAAAGAATGCGATAAATACTGCTGTGATAAATCATTCTGAATTATTCTATACAAGACATTTGGTTAATAAAATAAGAGAAGCAGCACATAAAATCAACTCAGTATTAAATAGTGATACAGCTAAAAATGTATCTGGTGATTTAGATAACTTTATGGAAAGACGATTTTATGATAGAATAGATGAATTATTAGCGAGAGATTTAGAGATTGAACGTGATATAAGAAACATCTGGGCTAAACAATTTGAATATTTCGCGAGAAAATCTATGAATAGGTCAATATTAGAAAATATAAAAAATACAGATTTTTTGATTACTGGGCGGCAATATGAACAATTAAAACAACAAGCATTAAAAATAAAGAATGAATTAATAAAGCAAGAAGGCGATTTAAAAAACAATGTAGACAATTTAAAAGCAAAATTAAAAAGAGATATAGAAAGAATAAAAAGCGATAAAAGTTTGTCTTTTAAAGCAAAAAATAAAAGAATACAAGAAGTAAAAAATATATATCAAGAAAACTTAAATAATTTAATACAGACACCGAAAGCATTAAAAGATAGATTATATAAATTAAATGACAGAATATCTGACTACAAAAAAATAGATGACAATTTACGAGGGAAAAAATTATTAGACTTAAAATCAGATGATTATTATATGCGAGATGATTTTGCGACTGCTTTTAAACAAATAAAAGATAACTTAGCCTATACAAAAAATGGGTTTCTTAAAGTTTGGGATAATATAAGTAATTGGTTTAAGATGAGAATGTTTTATATGCCTTGGCGGATACTTTTTAATGATGTATCACAGGTGATGTTAGCAGATATACAAGCCTTTAAAGAGGTTCCTTATGCAGTTAAAACTCAAATAAAAGGATTAGATGATGAACTTTATACAGCTTTATATTTACAAAATGTATTTAATGCAAAATCATCTTTAACCAAGACACCATCAGCATTAAAACATAATATAGAGCAAGTGAATAAAAATTTACCAAAGCCATTTAAAGAGATGATAAAAAAGATTAATAGAGAAGCGTGGGCAAGATTAACAAAAAAACAAAAAGTCGGCTTAGTGGCAAAGAAAATTTTTGATATAATTACTTTTAAAAAAGTATTTCATGGATTAGCCGAGTTCTCTTGGTTTGGAGATGAAGTGTTAAGGATTGCACTTGCTAAAAGATTTCTTGATAGAGGATTTTCTAAAGACAAAACAGCCGAAATGGTTAAAATGTTTATGGTAGATTATGATAGAATACCAACACAAACAAAAAGATTATTAAATAGATTTTTCTTTGTTCCAACATATAAGATACAAACATTGAGATTATATAAAGATTTAATTAATGAAGGCATATTAAATAAAAACCCATTTATGGCATTATCGTTAATCAAATTTGGATTATATAATATTGCTTTTAGATTATTTATGGAACAAGTTTTAGGATATACACCAGAGACAGCAGATAGATTTGGGCTGTTTGCATATAGATATAATAAATTGAATAAATATGGGGAAGCAATAAAAACAATCTCTGTAAGCAACCCATTAACAGATTATAATAAATATGTTATAAATGGTTTTAAATATTTACCTAAGATGTTTACCCCCGCAATATTATTAGCCTCAGGTATATTCACTGGAAAAGATAGGTTTAATAGACCTTTGTATAATAAAGATGATACTATGGCACAAAAGTTTGGCAAATTCGCTTTGAATGTTTTAGATTATGCTTTTCCCCCTATACAACAGATTGCACCTTTACAATCTAAACAATTAACTAAGATAGAAAAATTATTAAATCTTATAGGAGCAGCCAATATTTATGAAAACAAAAAATCTTTAGAATATTTGAGTAATAAATATGCAGAACTTTTACAAGATAAAACTATCCCTTATTCAGTGAAGTTACATAAAATTAATTTATATAAAAGAAGAATGGGGAACGCAAGAACCAGTATCAGAAAAATTCAACTCATAAACCGTCTCCCATTAGTCATCAGAATAAAATTAATGCATAAATTATTTTCTGGCGAAGGCGTCTCTCTGGACGAAATTAGAAAAGCAATGAATAATCAATAATTATAATAAATTATAATAATTCATTAAGTTTTTTTTCTTCTTCTTTTAATATCTTTTCTTCGGCTTTCTCAACTTTTAATTTCAAATCAATATAATAATTCATCGCTTTTATCAATTCTTGTGTCTTGTTTAATCCTCTTTGTTTACAAAAATCATCAAACACTTCTATAAAATCAGGGTGCAATTTTTTAGCATATTTATAAGAATTATGTAATTTTTCTCTTGCTTTAGTCATATTTATCCTCCTAAAATATCATCATAAATATATTTACCACCTAATATATCTTTTGCTTTATTATAAATATCATCGTGCTGTGAAGAGCCAGTGCCTATTATCCCTTTATAACTTCCATTTTTAGATATTATAGGCAAATTAATATCTATGTTTTCAATCTTTAATAAATCAATATAGCAATCTCTAATAACTTTTTTTGCCTGTTCTTTTATTTTTGTGTCCCCGTAGGCATAAAATTGTATGGCTCTAATTTGTCTAGCAAATATACCATACTCACAATAGTCTGTCTCTTCTTTTAATGTTTCATCTTTTAAGCATCTACCCTCTTTATAAAGAGGGCATCTGCTACATGTAGTTGTAATTTTTGCCATATCTTACCTCTCATCTTTTTTATTTAAAAATTCAATAACAGCATCTTTTAATAATTGGCTAACAAAGATACCTTTACTTTTAGCATATTGAGTTATCTTTTCTCGACAAAAATAAAAAGTCTTTTCAGCACCACCTACAGGTATCTTTTTAGCAATATTATTCTCAACATATTCTCTCATCGCATTTAAAACAATCGCCCAGATTTTAATACTATGTTTCTTAGAATAATCTTTCATCTTTTTTTTTAATTCCTTGTAATCGTCCATTCCTCTTTGTTTCACTCTCATCAACCAATAAGCATCAATCTCAATGTTTTCAAAATTATTTTTTTTTCTCATAGTTTTTCTCCTTTTAAATTTTAAAAAATTCTCCCCCCATCTCTATGGAAGGTTGATTACATCCTTGCATCTTTACAAAGAATGAAATCTATAGATGAGGGGAGTTAATAATCTTACATATCGCCTCTTATAAAGAGACTTCCAGTTTTAATAACTCCACCTCCTTTATCTTTTTTTTCTTGTCTTAATTTTGCTCTTCGTTCTAAAAACTCATCGAATGTATTATTTAACTTCCATAATGGTCTATAGTTACACCATCTTTGTAATAATATCTTTTTGTTATCTGGCTTTAATAGGTGTGAGTTATAGACCATTACATAAGGAATATATCCTAATTCTCTGAGTTTCATTACCCGATATAAATCTTCTTCAAATGTCGTATTAAAATTAACCAATACATACACAATAACATTGTTCAAACTCATCTTTGTTTTTTCTTTAAAAAGTTTTAAATTCTTATATATAATATCAGAATTTTTCATCAAGTCCCAAGCAAAATGCATAAAAGATATCCTCATTTGATTTGTCATATCTATTATTTTATCATTAATTAACCTAATATCATATCCCGAATTAAACTCTACTTTTGCTTTAGTATCAATAATTTGCTGCAATAATTTATATTTGTCTTTTGAAGCGAGTATATTATTGTCCATTATAACAAGTTCTTTTTGACCGTGCCAAAACTCTGATACATCAGCAGTTGTCCTGACTATTGTCCCCTCCTTGTCTTTGACGATACAAAACTCGCATCCCCAAATACAACCTCTTGTCAAAAATCCAAATGCTTTGTCTTTTGTCTGTTTTGGATATAAAGAGTAATCTGGGTATGTATGTTCTATTTCATCTGGCAACACTACTTTATAATTATATCCTGTGCCACCTTTGACAATTTTATCTGCTTGAATAACATTCTCATAATCTTTAGTAAAGGTAAACACTTTTGATACATAAGCAATATCATACTTCTCAAGATAATTATTAAAGTAAATCTTTGCTCCTTTATTTTTATAATACTGGCTTAACTTCATCAAAGGCAAGTTAGGGAAATTTGTAGTATCTATATCAAACAAACCTATCTTCATTTATCAATCCGAACTATCAACTTCAAAATATATTTTGCATTTATGACAAATATATTTATTCCAGCATCTACCTTTGTTTATCACTTCCAGTTTATGCTTCTGTTCTTTACATTTTTTATATAACTCAGGTGGTTCCGCCCATCCATTCATATATCCTAAATCAATATAATCTCTTGTATCTTTCATAATTATCTCCTTTAAAAAATAATTTCATCTTCTTCATATACCTCATCATCCTCATTATTAGATGGTAACTTAGATTTAATTGATTTCAACCATTTAATAAAAGAAGGGTTCTTAATGTATGCAGAATAAGATTTTTTAATCGCTCTCATTCTTATCAGTTTCCCAGCAATCTCTTTTGCTTCTTTTTTCTCTACACCAAAAATATCAACCAAGTCATTTGTAGTAAACCTATTGTTATCCAAAAGAATATTAACAACCTCTTTTGTTTTAATAATCTCTTTTAGATAATCTTCATCAGTAATCATATTCTCTTTGTTCCTTTGTTCTGAATATATATCGTATCCCATAGATGGTTTTGAATATATATAATTTAAAAAGTTTACTATATAATCTATGTGCTCTTTCTTTACTACAACTTTCTTTTTAGCCTCATCATAAGAAAAAAGTCTTACTGCTAAAGCAACAGACATTTTAGCAATTTTTATCCTTGCTTCTGCATTGTTTACTAATGGAATAATAGAAGAGTATTTTTTGCTTAATTCATTTGCTTTTATCAATATGTAATCCTCAACTGGCTTGGAAATAAATATATCCTCTTTACGTCTACTCCAAGCAAACTTTGTCAAGAGATTACATAATTCACTTGTATAAATATGAGGTGTATTAGTATCGTGTCTCATATTCAACACACTATCATCAACTTCTTCAAGTGCAACTGTCTCAGCAAAATCTAACCTCGCTATATCTTCTTGTCTACCAAATAAAGATTTTATTGCCATCACACCATAAGAATATTCATTTATCTTTTTTGTTCTAGGATTACTAATCCATAGAAGTCTTGTTCTTGCATAAGTTTTCTGTATTTGTATTTTTGTCACTTCTGCAATCCCACTACTTCGCACAGAAGAAAGGTTAGATATTTCTTCCTGTTCTAGTCCACTTGTTTCATCAATGATTAATAATCTTTTATCATTGAGTGGTATCTTCCCCCACATCAATGACCAGTTATTACCTACCTGTTTTACACCTGCCAGTAATCCTGCAACGGTAGTATTCTCGCCTGATACCATCTCGCCCATCTTATAATGGTGCATAAGTTTCTCTGCTGTTTTACTTTTACCTGTCCTTGTATCGCCAAGTATTAATCCTTCAACCCACCCTTTTTGAATAGTATCATTTAAAAAGTTGAATTGCAATACACTATAATATACTAAATCAATCGCCATTATAATCTCAAACCGATTATAAATTTTAGTCACATTGTTTGTCAAGTCAGTATAAATATGGCGTATCTTTTCTTTTATGGTTTCATTATCTTTCGGTTGAAAGATTTTTAATTTATTTATTGTCTCTTTGTCAAGGACAAATTCTTCTATATTGTCCTTAGTTTGTTCAGCCTTATTTATCACAAGTATAGCCTGTTGTGTCTTTGGATTAGGAATAGTAACACCATATAAACTATATATGTTATTTGTCTTTATACTTTCCGATAATACATAAGCCTGTCTAACAACATACTCATCATCGAATTTCTCAAAGTCTATTTCAGGTATCACATTTATATCCTCTAATACTTGCGTTGTCAAAACTTTCGTAGTCAAAAACTTGCAGGAAACATTTGAAAAATTATCTTTCAATAACGCTTCTTGTTTCTCTGTTGTCTTTTTAACTATATCAACAATAATAAATCTATGCTTACTATCTTTAAAATCAAGCATAATAGGGTCGCTCTTACGCTCTTCTCTCTCATCAAAAGTTACACCTATTGCATTGTATGCTGGACAAAAAGCGCACTTTTTGTAGGGCGCAGCACCGTCCCCTTTTGTGCATTTAAAAAGGAATGTTTTAGGAATGATATAAGGTAATAAATCTTTCCCCGCTACAATCCCTTTTATAACAAGAAACTTATTAAAGTATTTTGACTTAATACTATCCGCCAAATTAACTGGCAAAGAAACTCTTTTAATCAGACTTTCTGTCTCGGTGTCAAGTATAAATGTATTGTCATCATAATCATCTTGTGTGAGATGATAATTCTTGCATAATATGTCAGTATATTGTTTTATCTTCTCTTGAATTTCTTTTATTTTGTCAGACATTTGGCATCTCCTTTTAATCTCCTTAAGGGGAGACAGGCGAGACCCGTGTTATATCTCGCCTGTTTCTTTTTGTGAAGTAATATGGAAAATTTTTAAAAGGTTTAAAAAGGGATATCTTCTTTGTCATCATTATCTTTAATAGTTGTCTCTTTTTGTATCTTGGATTCGGTTTCTTGCTCTTGTATATGATTATCTGCAATACTTGATTTTGCTTTTAAGAGTTCGGTGTTCATACTACGAATATAATTGAATGCTGTCTCATCTTCGACTAAGCCTGCAAACTGTATGCTATAAGTATAGTATACAAATTTGCCTTCTTGCTTCTCTGATTTAAGTTTGAATTTTTGCATATACAATGGTATCCCGCTTTGTAGTGCGTTCTTTTTAGCAATAGCATTTAACTTCTTTAATGGTCTTAAAGCATTCCTACCACCTGTAAACATAAGAGGTAATACCTGTTCGCCTTTCTCTATCTTTTTTAATTGCTGCTCAGTGAATACAGCATAGTTATAAGAAAGTATACATTCAGGTTTTTCATCTGTGCCATCTTCTTTTTTAGTCCATTTGGCTTTAGGACAAGTCGCACAGTTAGGTGATACCATCCCAAAGTTTGGTGTAACGCTATCACTCGAGCGACATATAATCTCTAAGTTCTCATCAAACAATACACGACTTTTCCAAAACATCACTGGAACAATCGTGACTGATTTGCGATAACCGTTCCCATCGGTATCAAAAAATTCTCCCGAGTTAATCTCTTCTGGGACATCCCTTGTTGTCCCTTGTGCAAGTTTTAATTTGGCGTATTGAATAGTATCATCCTCCATACCTTCTACGCCTAAGTCTACTTCTGTCTTTTTCAAAAAGGCAGGTTTTTTGATTAAATCATTTGACATAGTCTTCTCCTTTATTTTTTATTTCTCTTTCGAGATTATTTTTTACATCATCCAGACTATAGGCAACAATCCCTATACCACCTTCTTCTCTTATCTTTTTTAAATTATACAACTGTATCTTGGTAGGTTTGTTGCCTTTAATCTTTAATTCTATTGCAATAAAGAACCCCTTGTAACATCCTAATATATCTGGGATACCAGTAGCACCACCATATCCACTATGGTATTTTATAAAGTATCCTTTCTTTTTTAGGTATCGTAACACTTGGTTCTTTAATGCAGTCTCATTCATTTTACTTTACTAGTTGAATATTTTATTGTATCAAAGTAATTGTCTTTTATGAACTCTGGTAGGTCATTACCGGCATCACAATATTCAGACAATATTTTATTTCGAGTAGCAGGGTGAACTGTCTCTCTAATGACATCACCATAATCATTTTCTTTAAGCCATTTAATAAATCTTTGGTCACTCCAATTATGGCTGTCAATAGAGTAGTTTGTTAATACTGCTCTCTTGACTTTTACATCATCAATAATGAGTTCTGTTATCTCATTATCGTCCATTAATTCTGTAATTTGTTTTTTCAAATCGCTAATCTTTTTATCAATATCTTTTAACTCTTCCTTTTTTAGATTTTTCTCTTTCTCAAGAGTAAAGAGTTTTTTAATATTTAATGATAATAAATTATCCATATTACACCTCTCTTAGTTTATATCTTTTTTGCTTCATATCATATAGAAGCAAATTCAACCTGTCATAGTTTACATATTTATGCAGGCTCATAAAGAATAGTCCAACAAGTATAGGACTACCTGATATAATAATATAATCTTTTTTATAGCAAAAGTCAAATTGTTTTAATTTTTTTTCAAACACTGCTAATAATCTATCCGTATTAAAAGGATTGATTATACCAGTAGTTAGGTTTATAAATGTCACTTCTTCATCAAACAACTTTTGTGCTTGACTAAAGTCGTGCCCGAAGTTATTTATAATAAATATCCTCATCGTATACCATCCTCCTTTCCCAATAGTTCGAGTATATATCTATTAGTCATATACATAGAACACATCCTTAAATCAGTATCATATAATCTTTTAGCAATGTCTATAATATCTTCTCTAAAGTCATTTAGAGTTTCACGCATCTCTTCTGGGGTATCCCCTTTAGTAGCATTGTCTAAAGACACAGCTAAATTATATGCCTCTTCTTCAACTTCAAATCTTTTATGAAGAGCTTCTTTATACATCTCAGCAGCAGATTTTAATAGTCCTAAAAATGGTTTAATCTCTTTACTGCCTACCTTTAAAATAGTTTTAAATTCGTCCCCAGTTTTTGCTTTAAACTCTTCATAACCTTTCCCTTTGTAGTCTACAAGTTGTCCTGATAAGAACTGATTGAATATGTTTTTGCCATTTCTTATCTTAGTAATAGTGTCATCTACTTCACTAATAAATTGTTTTCCACTTATCAGCAAATTTTCTTTTAAAGTTTTTGTTTCGTCAAATACAGTTTTCTTCATTTTTATCTCCTTATGTTTTTAATTTCTTGCAATACAGTCTCAGCAAAGTCTTGCTTCTTTTGTATCGCTTTAAATATTTTTTCATCAATCGTGTTTGCATAGAACAAGTCTATGTAAACAGGATTATTTGTCTGCCCTATTCTGTGTGTTCTATCCTCAGACTGCATTCTATCTGCAAGGCTAAATGTATTTTCATAATACACTGTCAACGAAGCAGTCTGTAAATTTATCCCAACACCACCAGCACTTAGTTGTCCTATAAAGACTTTTATATTGCCTTGCTTAAATTCGTCGAGTATCCTCGCCCTATCCCGTTCTGGTGTATCACCATAGAATAAAGCGCAGGAATAATCTTTAGACAAAGCATTATATATCGCAAACAATGAATGCTTAAATCTTGTCCATATAACTATTTGACCATCATTTTCCTCGACTATATCTATTACCTCCTTTAGTTTTAAATTGTCTTTAGGTTCAACATATTTGCCACTGGTTATCTCTTGCAATCGTAACATTTTTGTTAACACTATTGGTGCTACGATTGTCTCTTTTTTAAACTCTATTAAAGCCTCATTTTCCATCTCGACATATTGTCGTTTTAGATTTGCTGGCATCTCTAATATTCTCTTTTCGTATATCTTATCTGGTAAAGATATACAATCTTGCTTCTTAAGAATAATGGCTTTCTTGGAGACTTTATCCTCTAACTCTTTCAAGTTTTTGTATCTAACAATCTGGTAGTTTAAGTAACCACCCATTACAGCATAGCGTCCTCGAAAAGAGTAGAATGATTTTCCTAAATATCCTTTATGTATAAATGATATCTGAGTATATAAATCTAAAGGATTTTTAGTTATCGGTGTACCTGTCAACAATATTTTATATTCAGCATCTGCAAATTTAGGTGGTGAATATATCCTCTTGTTGTAATATCCAAGTAACACCTTTGTCCTTCGAGCCTTATGGTTTTTAATCTTCTGGCTTTCATCAAGAGCAACAAGAGTTACATCAGACCCGAAGTCAATATTAGATAATAATGTCTCATAATTAGTCACAAATACATCAGCATTCTTATTATCTTTTAATGCTTTTGTCTTTTGTTTAGTCGAGCCTTTCAGCCCGACTACATTTAGGTTGCGTCCCCATTTATCAGCCTCTTCTATCCATACAGATATAAGAGACTTTGGACACAATATAATCCCTTTAATGTTTTTCTTTGTATCCTTTAAATATTGCAAGACATCTATCACTACCCTTGTCTTGCCTAATCCCATCTCGGCAAACAAGCCATACTTCTTGTGTCGAAGTATGGCTTCAAACATTTGTCTCTGGTGAGGATATGGTTGAGGGTCTTGAAATATAAATGATGTCTTGGCTTGTTCATACTCTGTTAGTCTTTTAGCACTATCAGCCAATGACATTTATATCACCTCCTCTATCTCATATCTTTTCTTTAAAGTCTTCATAGAGTTATCAAGTTCTTTTTCTTTTAATTGTAAATTATATTTTGTCTGTTCTATATAATATTCTAATGACCTTATTCTATCCAGCATAGAATATTTCATATAGTCACTAACTAATGTCCCATCTTTAATTTTATAATAAGGTTTATAATAATATATATACGACCCTCTTATCTTTTTTCTTACATAGAAGGCTGGAAATCCTTCCAGCCGTTCTATGTTTTTAAATTCGTCCTCTGTTACTTTATATTTTTCACAGAGGGCATAGTCGTCCTTACTGTTTGTCTTCACAAGATATGGTAATGTATCTACAAATATCTTATGTTTTGTCAGTTTAACATATCCCAAGAACTCAGCGTCCTTGAGATATATATGATTACCCATCCCTTTTCGTAATGTCCCATATACCAAAATTGTTTTTTTCTTTTTCATAGTCACTCCTTTTAATCATATAAATTGAATAAATCTTTTTGTTTGTCTTTTGATTTTTCTTTTTTATCATCTTCATTTAAGAAAGCTTCAAAAGACATATCTTTTTTTTTGCTTCTTACTTTAACTTTAGTATTATCCCTGTATTCATTCTTATTCCATCCGTATGAGTGGTTATTGTATCGGACATAAGAATATCTTTTTGGTTCTACTTTCTCTATCTCTTTTAACAGTCTTTTCTTTAAGTCAATCTCATAAAGTATCTGTGCTTTCGTCTCACCTGTGAATAAATCATCTCTTGATTGACCTTTTAGTTTTAATCCACCTAAGTCTTTATACGCATACATATTATCGTATAAATTTTTATCTGAAATAAGTATAAGCAAATTGTTTTGCTTATCCCAGATAACATCAAGCGGATTTACTGTCCTCCATAGATAGATTTTCTTTGTCTTATTTTCCATAATGATTAGGCTGGCGCTACCAGATATATTTCCTAATCCTTTTTTCAATCCGAAAGTATCCAAATGCGATACCAAAATCTCAGTATCGGTCTCACCATCATACTTATAGTTATGTATCCTATTCATTGTCACTACACCATTATGTAGCACAGTGTATCTTTTCCCTATAATTGGATGGTTGTTTGCATTGTCTTTCTCATGTCCGCCTGTTCCATGGCGAACATGCCCAAATATTGCATGCGATTTTATCCCTTTAATATCCTCCTTAACTTTTTTGTTTTGGAAAAATTCATCTGCCGATACACCTTTCTTTAGAACCTCCCATCTTCTCCCTTTCTTATACAATATCCCAGTGGCATCTGTACCACGAGATAATGATGATAATTTCATTGTCTCAATGAAACTATCCATTTGTTGTTTAGTGAGTTTATCCTCACCAATAAATCCTACTAATCCACACATAGTCTTACTCCTTTATATTTATTTTTTTTATGTACCATAATAATATAGTCCTATTATTTCTTCATCTATTAATCTATTTGTCTCATTTGGTAATATTATTCCCTCCTCATTATACTCGTCCTCCTCATCATCATCATCGTCCTCCTCATCATCAGAATTTTCTTCTTCTGTCTGTTCCAGAAATTCTTGTTCTTGTTCTTTAACAAGATCTTGGACTTCTTTTGTCTTACTCTTACTTAATAGATCAATTACAAGCTCATCATAAGATGGCAATTTATCCAAGTTATAAACACCAATCTTGTTTGGTTTAAATCTTGCATCATTGTCCAAAAATTTTGGTAATTCTTTATAGAATTTAAAGTCATCATTTACCCATTTATAATCTTTCATTACAGGTTGTCCTCTATTTATATGAATAAATATCTTGGCAAGATTATTGCCTGTATATATATATAAAATGTGCAACCGTCCCTCTTTATCAAATGCTATCGGCCTTTGAGGAGAAAACAAAAATCTCTTTTGTCCTTTAAAAGTTATCTTAGCAGGGTAAGCTGAATAATCCCTGCTTAAAACATTCGATGTGTATCGAATATACTGGTGTTGTTTAAAGTTTTTTAATCTTCTCATTATCTTGCCTCCCAGTTTTTTAAATTATTTTCTTCTTCAATTACATCTGTTATAGTATTAACAAATGTCTTTATTATAAATTCTGCTTCTTGTGTATACGTATTAGGTATACATACAGAATAATTATGTAAATTATATCCAGAATATCCTATCACTTTACTAACCTCAGGGTAAAAATCCTGAGGTAGTCTTTCCCAGCTACCTGTAAATACAAACAAGTTATCATTTATCCGAGCAATAGGAAATTTTCTTCCTGAATGCATCGTAATTACTGAGAACTGATATCCTCCTGAAATTTCTCTCATCATTTTTGCTATATTAACCTTCTGGCTATTATCACCAGAAAAATATGATAAAGAGATGGCACTCTTTGTCATATTTTGTTCGATATTGTATTTCTCGCCTATCTTTTCCCATAATCTCAAGCCTTTTTCATCTAAATAGGCAACTTTAATTTTAGCGTAATTTTCCTTACGGAAGATTACTCGCCATCTTAAGATTTCTTTAGATAGCATTGGAAAGTCCATAAGAAAGTTGTCCAAAGCTTGTTCAACAATCTTATGAAAGTCGAACTTTATCTTCTTAATTTCACTTTTATTTATTGCCGCATCAATAACCATCTCTTTGATTATATCTGCGTAATAAAATGCCAAGCCCATCATAACTGGATTGCTTAGGTATGATGGCAATCTTCGGTATTCATATGTCCCGAAACTATTGAAACGGCTGTCGCCGTTCCTTGACATTCCATATCCATTATCTTCTCTTTGGCTAGTTATCCCGCCCATGGCATAAAATGCACCAGCCAATTTATCCATCCCTTTATCAATCAAGGGTATATATCCCCTTGAATTATTGTTTGTAAACATCATCGGGGGCATCAAAAAATGGATGTGTCCACCTACCCCCAACTGGAACTTGCCAGTCCCAGTAATTATGTTATATCCTTCATCATAATATTTTTTCAAGAAGGATATAATGAAGTCTGAAGTGTATTTAATTGTCTTTTTAATATCATAGGGCTTATTCATCCGCCACTCACCAGTGGCTTGAGCACCATCCAAATATTTGAACTTCTCTAAAGCAGGCAAATGATATGCATTCACTTGTCTACCATTAGCATCTTCAAGTTGGAACTCTGGGTCTAATCCCCAGAGCCTTCCTTTTTTGATTTGAATTTTATCTGGAATATCTTTAAGCCGTATTCCTTTTGCTTTATATGCTAATATCCCCTCATCGGGAATATAAGCATATCTATTGTGTCTCATATACCGAGTACTCATCACTTCAGTACTCGGTAACAATATTGTGTCTTTCGGCACATTAAAATAGTGTCTTTCCATAAAGTGTCTCCTTATTTATTTTATTCGTATCCCGATATACTGCCGTCCTGTCCCATAAACAGGACGGCTTTATGTCTACATCGGTGCAAATGCAAATCAGTCTTCCTCTTCTTGTTGCAGAATTAAATGGAAGACTTCTAATCTTTCTTCGTCGAGAAAGATATCTTCATTTTCTGACATCTCTTCACCTCCTTTATCTTATTTAATTTGAAACTCTGTCTGACCACATAAAACTCGGTCGACAAAGTCGTCTTTGTCTTTGAAGATTTTATTATATTTCTTCTCTTCTTCTTTTGTCAAAGAGTGATGACCACCCCCTTCATCTTCGATGTATATTGTATAGTCTTTTTTATCCCCGTGCCATAACGACACAAGTCCACGTTTTACTGTCCAGCCTTTGTCTTTAAGCGTGAAAGGATAATCACGCAAGCAAGTCTGAACGAAATCTAAATTTGTGAATACTCGCTGTCCTGCAAGTATTCGTTCTTGCAGGTTGCTAATCGGGATGTCATCGAATGTTGGTTCGATGAATATCCCATTGATGTTTAAATATAACCACCCCACCCATTTTTTCCCATCCCTTTCAAATACTTCAATGAACCCATCGGTATCATACCGAGTGGTCTTGACTACAACTTGTACAATCTTTACTTCAGCGGATTTATATCCGCTCTTGTTCCCTGCCATATCGTATACTGGGAGTTTTCTCTTGACAATCATAATTGTCCTCCTTATTTATTTTTTATTGTCTGCGAAGTGTCAACCTGATACTTCGCAGATTGTTTTCTTAATAAAAAGCGAGGAGTGTTTCATCCTCGCTTATCTTGATTAGAGATATTATATAATTACATAGTATCTCTTCTCAAATTCTGAGTAATCTTCGTCGACAATTACTGTCTCAAAGATGTCCTCGATTTCTTCTTTGTAATCTTTACCTTTATCTCTATGTATAATAATACATAGTTGGTCTTTGGTTGCAAAATAGTCATAATTGTTAATTCTAACCGTAAGTTTACTGTTGCTTTTAAATGTCTCAACAGGGAAGATATTATATATCTCCCCTTCTAAATTTTTAAATCTCTTATCTAATCTTCTTGCGATTAGATAAGATACAGTTTTTGGTTCGTCTTTTTCGTAACCCCAGATAACAATACCATTTGGTAATTTTTCAAATCTTTCCATCGTAAACCTCCTTCGCCATCCCATCCCGATGAAAATGAAATGGCTGTTATTTATTTTATCATAGACCGCGTAGATGCAGTCTTATGATATTTGTTTTAGTAGTATCAAAATAATATACTACTCAAATAAATATCATAATAAAGGCGAGGAGTATTTCATCCTCGCCAATTGTCCAAGATTATCTCAATATCAATGAGATAATCTTGTCTACTTTTTTAATAACTGTAATATTGAGGTCTTTATATCCCTCAACTCCATCTTCCGCTTTATCCCAAGCGAAAGTTAAGCAGTTACCTAATGTAACTGCACTGTCTTTAAAGCCACCATTTGCAATCGCATCTTGTTGCAATACAAGATGTAAATTCTCGGCGTCACGTAATTCATTAGAACACAATAAAGGGGTAATATCATTATCCCAATTTAATTTTATATTTTCCATATTATCCTCCTTCACTGTCCTGCCTATGGAATAACAGGGCAGTTGATATTTTATTTACTATCCTTAAACTAATGCTTAAGAATAGAAAAAGAAACATCAAGGAAGGCGAGGAGTGTTTCATCCTCGCCGATTGTCATTTTATAATATTTTCTAACTGCACAACATCGTCTTCATTGTCATAGACGATGTTATATAAATTTTTGTATATTGCTTCAATATACTCTTCTTTAATGTTTTTTGCAAATGTCACAAACATACATATTATTCTGCCATCCTCTATATCGAGGTTAACTTTTGCTACCACTTCATCATTATTAATGATTTCAATAGTGTCCATATTATCCTCCTTTGCTGTCCTGCCTATGGAATAAAACAGTACAGCTGTTATTTATTTTTATTATCCCACCACTTTGTCTCGTGACGGGAAATATATTTATTCTTATTTATCCCGCTCTGTCCTCGTAGAAACAACCTATCTCTACGAAACAGAATACTGTCTTTTTGTAGTATAGAGTATATACTCTATACTACTATACTATACTATACTATACTATACTATACTATACTCTAAAAAGCTTTTATATGTATATTCTAGCATCGTAGAATATACATATAAAAGGCGCGGGGGTGTTACACCCGCCGCGCTTTTTTTAGTTTTTAAGCTCTTCTAATTTTCCCTTTAATTGTTGTAATTCCATTTCGTAGTTTGGGCTACGGTTTTCTTTTTTCTCTTCTTTTTTCAATGCTATTTTGATGCGAAGCCCGCACTTTTTCATTTCCAAATTTTGTAATGTTTCGGAATTTTCTTTTATGTAGTTAATTATTGCTTTAGTTTTTTCTTGAGTTGCACCTGTATTGAAACTGCTTTCAAATTTTTTTACTATTTTATAGGGGCTCTTAGAAGCAAACAGAGCCCTCACTCTGTTCGTAAAACCTATTTTAGAGTTTTTCAATAGCACCAATACTGCTTTTTGTTTTAGAGTTAATTCTTTATGAATTTGTGCTCTTGCTGTTTGTATGTTTAGAGTTTCTCGAATTTTAGGTGTTTCGAAGCCCAAATTGTTCAGTATGTTCTCAACACTCAATACAGTTTCTGAAATTTTTTTATTTTCCATTTTACACCTCACTTATATATATATATGTACTCTTTATTTTGGAAATTACAATTTTTGGAAAAGTGAAAAATCGTACATATATATATATAAGATTTTTTCTTTATTTTTTTTAAGTTCTTTTTTCACTTTTCCAAAAAAGGTTTTACACCACCTCCTTATGTTTTATTTATTAAGAATATTATATATATATATATTCTTAATATGTTTATAATATAATACTTTTTTGCAAAAAAGTCAAGTATTTTTTTAATTTTTTTATAAAAAATTGCTTTTTTTTTTATTTTTTAGGTTATTTTCCTATTTTCTATTTCCTATTTTCTATTTTCTATTTTCTATTTTCTATTTTCTATTTCCTGTTTTCCTGTTTTCCTGTTTTCTATTTTAGAATATTGTTTTTAGATAATAATTATTATTACTTAATAGTATGTTTTATGTTATTATTATTTTTACCTTTTTATTATTTTTACCTGCTTGTTGTTTTTACCTGCTTATTGTTTTTACCTGCTTATTGTTTTTACCTGCTTATTGTTTTTACCTGCTTATTGTTTTTACCTGCTTATTGTTTTTGTTATCTTTTTATTTTCCTGTTGTGTTGTAGTGTAGAAGAGTATTGTAGTGTTGCAGTGTTGTAGTGTAGAGTGTTGAAGAGTGTATGAATATACCAACCAACCATTTTTTACTGGGGCTCAAAAAATCGCATGTATGCATATTACACCTTGTCACTGTTATATATTGCTGTAATATACCAAAAACAGCACCCCACCCGTCCACCCAAATCGTAAGAACCGCCTTGCCGCCGCACCCCCAAAGGGGTGTAGCGCGCACAGAAAAGCCAATAGCAAAAAGACGCAAAAATTTGTAACCATAAATGGTGAATTAAAAACCCAAAATTACACACTTTTACCCCCTTTTTTGCCGTTTTTCACCATTTAGTGGTAAAAACATTATACTAATTTACCCATAAATGGTTACAAAATTTTACGACTTTTCTCTAACTCTAAAAAATCCTCTTCCTAAGTACTCTTATAATTAAAAATAAAAAAATAAAAAAAAAAGCGCATTGAATTTTTTTTTCGTAAAAAATTTTTTTTAAAATAGGAGTTATTTTTTTTTCTCTAAATTCTATATATTCTTTTTATAAATCTGAATATAATCTGTTTATAATGGTTTCCTACTAATTTAGTAGGAATAAATAAAAATCAATTTTTTTGTTTTTATATAGGGGTATGCGCTTTTTTTTTTAAAAAAATATGTTGCCTTATAATTGCAGATAAAAAATTTTTTTTAAAAATTTCAAAAAAGTCACAAAAATTTGTAACCATAAATAGGTAAAACTGTATAATGCGAGTATAATAAAATTGACTTTAAAAATTTGGCATTTTCCCGATGTAGAGACCGTTAAGATACTTATTTTTGCCTATTTTTTTAAATGAAGTGTGTAACTTTTTTTTGCTTGACTTTTGCTATAAAATACTGTATATTTACTATATGGACAATATAAAAGATGTAGATGTTGATAAACTAAGTTACCAAGCGAATTTGAATGAGGCGAACAAACTTCTCGATAGTAAAGAGAATGAGATAGAGATAAAGGGTAGGGAATTACAACACAAGCGTTATGAGGATATGTTTGTTGATGTATCTATTGGCAATACTATTACAGAGGTAGCACAAAAATACAATGTTAGCCGTAAAACTGTTTATAATGCGTTAGAGTATTTTAAAAACACAGATTTGATAAAGGATAGGGATATAAACCTTGCTATAGCCATACGGCGTATTCGCAAGCGTATTATTCTCCTTAATAAAAAATTAGATGCAGAATATGAGAAACCAGAGAAAATGCAAAGTTTGAAAAAACAAAATATGCTCCTTAAAGAAATTAGACTTAATGAACAAATGGAATTTAATATATTGGGATTACTCAAAACTAAAGATGAAGATGAAAGTTCTAATAAAATTATTTTGCTTTCTAATATAGCCGATACTGGAAAACAACAAATTAATATTAATACTAAGGATTAATATGCCTAAAATAATAAAAGATTTAATGGACTACAACCCTTTACCTAAACAGTTAGAATTTCATAACAGCACCGCTAAATATAAAGCGTTTATCGGTGGGTTCGGTAGTGGGAAAACTATGGCGTTAGTTCAAGAAGTTCTTAAACTCGCTATACGATATAACAATAATAGGATTTTAGTCGGGCGTGAAACCTACCCCGCACTCGAAGCCACAACAAAGTTAGACTTCCTCGATATATGCCCAGAAGCAATTATTAGAACACGAAACGATACTAAAAATTATATAGAGTTGTTTAATGGTAGCGTCATCTTCTTTCGTGGTCTCGATAAACCTAACAAGTTTAAAAGTTTAAACTTGGGCGTTTTCGCCATCGATGAAGCATCTGAGGTGTCAGAAGATATGTTCTTTATGCTACAATCTCGTTTGCGTTATATGAAAGTCGGAGCACGATACGGTTTGTTGGCTACTAACTACGAAGGGCATAACTGGATTTGGCGAAATTTCGTAAACAAACAAGAAGAAAAAGAGCGTAAAGAAAAAATGGGAATAAAGTATGACCCTAACCTATACGCCTATTTCGAGAGCCCTACTACAGATAATACATATTTACCACCAGATTATGTCAATTCTTTATTGCAGTCTTTTAGTGATAATTGGATTAGAAGATATGTTTATGGTAGTTTTGAAGAGTTCGAAGGTTTGGTATTCTACGCTTTCGACCCCTCTAAAAATGTATATGAAAAACATAGCATAGACCAAGATGATAATGACGCTGATGTTAATTTCGTAAATGATAGAGGAAGATTTATAATTGCGATAGACCCCGGCGTTCGTGTGACAGCCGTGATGTTCTCTTTCTATAGATACAAGGATAAAAAATTATTCGTCTTCGCTGAGTTGTATAAAAATAGAATGAGTATAAAAGAAATCTCAGCATTGATAAAAGAAGTTTTAACAAAATATAAAATTACAAATCCTTATTATTATATCGACCCCTCCTCTGTTAGATACGAACAAACAAGCCAGACAAGTATTATTAAAGATTTTCGTAAAGAAGGTATAAATTGTAGAACAGCAAATAATGATATTAACTTCGGTATATTGCGTGTAAATGAAATGCTTAAAGATAAACGATTGATGTTCTATAAAAAATTAACAAATACTTTTAATGAGATAACTGATTATTATATAGACGAAGAAAGTGGTAAACCTAAAAAAAATCAGGCTGACCATTTGATGGATGTGCTGAGATATATAACTACAACATTAACAGCCAGTGAAGTTAGTAATGTAAGTAAAGAACAAGAGATAGCAGAGATAAGAAAACGAAGAAAAGGGCTAAGATTGGGTAGAAAAAAAAGTGTAAAAAATATGTATAATTACTTGACAATTCGGAAATAATATAGTATATTATGGTTAGAGGTGTGTGATGTCCACTTTGATAGAATTATCAAAAGATAAAAGAATTGAGATTACTGATTACTTAACACAAAGATTTTATGAATTAAAATCACAACGAGATAATCTCGATGATAAAGTGTTGAGCGATTTGCGCTTGTATAATTCTATTAAACAAGTAGAAGGGGATGACGAAGAAGAATGGCGACGAGATTATTCCGTCCCTTATATATTCTCAATCATAAAATCTATCTTCCCCAGATTGTATTTCTCTATATTCGGTAATAATAAATGGTTGAAAGTTACAGCCGAAACAGAAGCAATGGTCGGTAATGAAAATAAAATCTCGGCGTTCTTAACACGCATAGCAGATAAAATAGGGTTTAAAGAAGTCGTATATGAAGCAATAAAACGAGCAATGATTTATCCTAACGCTATAATGAAAACAGTCTTTGACCCAAGAACAAATTTGCCAATGGTTACTAATATAGACTATTTCGATTATTGGCAAGATATATCAGTCAAAACAATAGAGAAAGCACCAGATTGCTTCAATAGAGTTGTAATGAGTAGGTCTGATGTTTTGAAAAGAGTTAATAGTGGCGTGTATTACGACGATATTAATTATAAAAAAACATCTTTCCCAACAGATATAGCAAATAAACAAGCCACAGCATTGAATTATTTCTTGGGTGATAATAACTTAATTAGTGTAAAAGATGAAAGTTCAACAGAGAAAAATATATTACAACATTATGAAGTATTAGAATATTACGGATATTACGATATAGACGATGATGGTTTAGAAGAAAAAGTTATTTTAACTCTTATTAATAGAGAAGTATTAGCACGAGTTGTTATAGATGAAGAAGATGAAAGACCTTTTGTTAAGATGGAAATAGATAAAGAGCCAGTAGGATTTTATGGCAAATCTTATATTATGATGCTACGAGATTTACAAGTGATGCTTGATGATATAGTCAATACAAGATTTGACAATTTAGATTTGATATTAAATAAGATGTTTGTTTTACGGCGTGGCTCTACAGTGGATTACTCCTCACTCTTCTCAGCCCCCGGAAATGTGATAGAGATAGATGATTTAAGTGATATTCGAGAAGTAAATTTTACGAATACATTACGGGATAGTTACCAAGCCGAGAATATGATACGCTCGGATATGCAGATGTTGAGTGGTATGATAGATTATGGTTCTACACCTGAGATGCTAAAAGGTGTTGGTAATACAGCAACAGGGATGAGTTTGCTCACCAGCGATGCTGTTAGCAAATACAGAGAACCTCTCGACAATGTTAAGGAAAGTGTAATTAATATATTGAAAAGAGTGTTTGTTTTAATTCGTAAATATGCTAACCATATAGTTATGCGAGAAGTTAGAAGTTTAGACGCTTTTGAGAAATTTAAAATAACAGATGAAGATTTAAAATATGATTATGCATTTACAATTAATTTGAAAAACTTTTTGCCAGATAAACAGCAAACATTACAAAACCTTGTAACATTATTGAACATTATAGGACAGGTGCAAGGTGTTAATGTTGTTGCTTATATAAAGAATATATTTGATTTAATGGATGAGATTAAAAATCCTGATGAGATATTACCTGCGATGAATACCCAGATACAAGAGAAAGTTCAAGATATAAGAGAAAAACAACAGCAAGAAAGAGATAAAAAACAAGGCGGCGTTAATGCTGTAGTTGGTGAATTGGTTACAGATATGGGTGGCGTTCCTACGCCAGAAGAACAATTAATAAATCCTAATGGCAATGGCAATGGGGGAGGGGAATTGCCATCGCCATTAAATCCGCAGGCTAAAATGCCTACAGAAACAAATACAATACAGGAGATACTAAATGGCGGACAGTAAGAAGTTAGATGAGTTAATGTTTGAAGAAGTAAAAGGGTTCTATTCTATCATAGGAACACCTGAATGGGAGCACTTATTAAAATTTTTTGAATATATAAGAGAGGAGTTAAGTGATATAAGCAAGATAGCCCCAGTTGTAGATAAAGAAAATACAAAAGATGATGTTATGTTTAAAGGGTTAAAAGTTATAACTCAAAGAGCGAAGATAGATGTTTTAGATAAAGTAATAATATTAATAGCACAATATAAAAAAAGATTAGAGAAAGGAGAAAAAAATGGCTAAGAAAAAACAACCAGAAGATGCCGTATTAGGCGAAGACCAAGTTGAATATGTAGGCGATAATGGAAGTGCTGGGACAGACAATACAAATGAAGACAATACAGATTATGGTTCTGAGTATGGTGGCAAACCTCAATACACCCCAGATGAAAATTCTAAGATAAATGAGGGTGCTGGAAATCTTATAACCGTTACCTCAGAACAAATCCCAGAAGTTGAGGGTTTGCAAGTTGGCGATACTGTGAGTTCGCAGGTTGATTTTACTGTGAAAAAAGTCAATGAAGATGGCACTTATGAATTAGAGCCGATTGATTTTATTCCAGTTGAGCAACAAGCGAATGAAACAGGCGGGATGCCAGAGCAAGGTGGTCAAGGTGAACAAGCAGGTGCAAATAGTTTAGCACAATTATTAGGAAAATAAAAGGAGATAAATTATGCCTAAGCCAGATTATTTAGATGAATTAGAAAATGAAGTAGATGGTGAACTTGACGAATATTTAAATGATGAACTTGAATTAGAAGAAGAAGAAAAACCAAAAAAGAAACCTAAAAAAGTAAAACAACAAACGATTGAGATTGATGGTAAAAAATACAACAAAGATGATATTGCTACAATTATTAAAGATACAAAGCAATATTCTGAAGAGAAGTATAATACTTTACAACAGAATTTGCTAAAAGCATTAGGTGGAAATCAAGAAGAAAATGATGATGATTTTAATGAACTTGATTTCATTAACGATAAAAAATACAGAGATGAGTATTTAAAACGCAAACTTGATGCTATGCTTGAAGAGAAATTAAAAGATGTAAACAATGTAATACAACAACAATCTGCGACTATTGGCGATATTAGATATAGCAAAGTTAAAGATAGAGTTAAAAAAGCATTGTATTCTACAGGTATTGATTTTGATTATGATAAACACGAAAAAGAAATTGAGAAAATCATATTTGATAATTTCAATGAAAACAAAATAAAGAATGACCCAGATGGTGTTATTCTTTATGCGATAGAAGAATTGACAAAAAAACGTGGATTACGTAACGCTTTATCTAAACATTTAGATGATGTTGCTGTTACTGGTGCTATTCCAGTCGGACATAAAAAGTCAGAAGCGGAAGACATTAGGAACAGGATACTATCTGCAACTGATATAGGCGGTGACGATATAAAAGACAACCCATTTATTTAATAGGAGGATATTATGCCTACATTTAGAGGATACACAGCTACAGATACAATTACAAGCAAGAGACAAGTTATAGATATGTCTGAACAGATTGCGATGTTAAATGCGAAGGAAACTCCATTTACATTGATATTAAAAAAGATAAGTAAATCTTCTTCTCACAATTATAAGTTTGAGTGGATGCAAGATTATTTACTTGATAAAGATGCTCAGAATACAGTTGCTATTGCTGTAGCAGATACGACACTTACTTTATCTGATGTTTCATTTTTAAAACCTAATGATGTTATTTCATTTAAAGATGCTGGTAGTGGTGCATTCAGCGATATTATGTTAATAAAATCGGTTAATGTTGGTGCGAACCAGATAGATGTTGTAAGAGGAATTGGTGCTTTAAACTTAGAAGGTGGGACACCTCCTCAAGCCGTTACAGTAAATAGTGATTTGGCTGTTTTAGGTAATGCTTTTGATGAAGGTGGTGTTAGTGCTGTTATTATTTCTGCTCAAGAAAGTTCTTTCTATAACTATACACAATTTTTTAGAACAAGTTTCGGTGCTACAGGTAGAGCCGACAAAACTAAATTGTATGGTGGAAAGATTACAGATTGGGAAAGAAAAAAGAAAGGTATTACCCACGCTAAAGAAATGGAACTCGCCTTTTTGTTTGGTGAAAGGTCTAAATTTCAAGACCCTAATACTAACAATTTAGTTACTACGACACAAGGTCTTTGGAAATTTTTGACAAATATTCATTCAACAAGTAATGGTGGAGTTTTAGATGAAGCAAATTGGGACGCTTTTATCGAATTATTGTTTACAGATAATTTGGATGAAGGTTCTAATACTAAAACAGTATTCTGTGGTAGCCAAGTTATTAGTGCTATACAAGGATTTGCAAAACCATATATGAGATTACAACCAGTGCCTACTACTTATGGTATTGATGTAATGTCTTATGTTTCGCCTTTTGGTAAAGTTAATTTAGTTTATCATCCGAAAGTTTTTAATTTGCCTTTGTATGCTAATAGGGCTATCGGTGTAGATTTTCGTTCTTTAAAGTATCGTTTCTTAGAAGGTAGAGATACTAAACTCTTTACTAATATTCAAGAAAACGATAGAGATGCTGAGAAAGACGAATATAGAACCGATGCTGGTTTACAGGTAACGACACCTGAAGTTAATGCTGGGTTAATTATAGACTAAAAACATATTGAGGGGGCTTTTAGCCCCCTTATTATAAGGAGATAACAAATGGCAAAAGAACAAGTTGTAGAAAAGAAATCTAAAAAACAACCATATTTTAAATCTAATGTTAAAGGTTTAAGTTTGGTTTTAAAGCAACCTGAGGTAATTTATACTAAAGATGGAGCAAAAGTTGTCAAATCGCCTGCTATAGTGGTGCGATTTAGAAACTTTATGTATAGACCTAAAACAGAAGAAGAAAAAAAATTATTGATTAAGTTAAGTGAAAAGCGAAAAGATTTAATCAAATATATTTCCGTCTCTCAACAGGAAAAAGACGAAGAGTTGAAAAAAGAGATAGAGAAAAAGAAAAAAGAATTAGATGAAAAATACGCTAAGATTGAGAGCGTAGAAAAACAAGAGGCTGTTCAAGGGTTGAAAAAAGCAGAATGATAGCAAAGAGATTTATTGATAAAATTACTAATGAACTTCAAGTGATGGATGTAGAGTTTGAGAATTTAATTAAACGAGAATATGTCCCCGCTATACATAAACAGTTAATGAGTTTATCAGTAGATACTTCTATCACATATAAAACACGATGTAGAAAAAAATTAGATGAACATAACATACCATTTTTTGTTATGCCTTTTAATTTCCATATACTGTCTCCCTTATTTGTATCTGGCTTATCGGACAAGGATTATCTCTTGTCCGATAGGTTTTATTATTTAAAACATAATATACCAATGATGACAAAAAATATTTTTAATATGAACATTAAATATCTTAGAACTAATGCCAAGAATACTTTACAGTATTCAATAGAAGCGTTAGATTATAATGCTTATATTAAAGATATTTCTAATGGCGTGATAAATAGTATTGATGATTATTTTTATAGAGTTGCTCATATTAATGATAATGAAAATGTTTTTTATTATGACAATGATATAAAAGAAAATACTATTTTAAGATTAGTTAAATCGCCCAATGTGTTTGCTAAAGAAGATGATTATTTAGAAATTATTACAGATTATGGTGTTTTTAAATTAGATATATATAACAGCGAGGAAAAACTTTATTTAGCGGAAGATGGCTCATTATATAATTTTATTTTATTTAATCCTATAACAAAAGAATTTATATTTAATCCTAATAATTTAGTTTATAGGAATAAAGAGAAAAAGAAACTTCCATATTTATTTTTAAAGAATACTTCTGATGTAGTAGAGTTAGAATATTTTGGTTGGCAAATACCTGTATTTCACGATAATGATGATATAGAGGCTGTTACTTTATATGAAAATTATATGACTACAGGTGTTTTAGTAGAAGGTAGTAAATTTTTTAAAACAAGTAATTATGCTTTATATAAGCAAGAGATGACTGAGGAATTGCAATTTCTCATTAGAGATGTTAATATGAAAAAATCTAAAGGGAAGAGTTTTAGGTTATCTCCTTATCGTAGACTTGGGAGGAGATAATTATGAAGATGTTAGATTTATCTCTTGTTCATGGGATGAATACTGACATAGATTTAAACAAGGCTAAAAAGGGTAGACTAAAAGAGATAATTAATTTTTCTATTACGGATGATTTATCTTTACAGAAAATAAAAGGTTACGCTCCATTTTTTAATTATACCTTTCCAGATGATGTAGTAGTTTATAAAATACAAAGATATGAAGAGATGCTTACCAGTGAAGTATCTTGGTGGGCGTTTACTAACAATGGTATATATAAATGGAATGGCGTAGATAGTTTTGAAAGAGTTTTCCAAGATGATGTTAGTGAATTAGATAAAAATATGTCTTCTATACAATATCAAAATAAGATATTCGTAGCAGATAAAAAGAATAATCCTTTTTATATTTTACCAAAAGGGGCAAGATATTTAGAAGGGACAAATGGTTATGTCCCAGTTTATTATTCTTTTGATATTGAAAATGGATATTTGAATTTATATACACAACCTAATGAGGAAGGAATATTAATAGATAGATTTCATTTTGGTTTACCAAAAAGAGACAGATTAACACAAGAGTATATCATAGAGAATTTTTATGCTAATACTAATGGTGATATAACTTGGCTTATTGGTGTAGTTGATATAGGTGTTGCTAAAAGCATTTCAAATCCTAAATGGACTTTATATTTATTTACACAATATAGTGAGAATATATTTTCTTTAGAATTTAATGCTCCATTAACTTTCCATTATGATGGGACAAGTCATTCTACGAATATAGATTTTTATGGTGGTTATCCAGATAACACAAGAGATACATTATTATTATATAATGATAATTTAATTTGGATAAAAAATGACCCAGATAATGCCAGAACAGTTGTTAATAGTTTTAAATATGATGTTAATATTATTGGTATATCTTTTAAAGAGATTGGGGTTTATACTTGGGGGACAAATAAAAATTATAATTTCCCTATACATTTTAATTATTTTGAAAATAATAATAGATTTGTTTTGGTATTTAATCGGCATCATATTTTTATGCAATTTATGGATTGGAGTTCTCATTATAGAATAGATTATTTTATTGTAAATGTTAATGATAATACTATTGGTTTTGGTTCTGATAAATTAGTTTCAAGTTTTAAATATGCTTCTTTGTATCAAGATTGGAATACTGCCCCAAAACAAGATTTAGTTTCTGCACAATATCCTTTTGGGAATGATTATTGGAAAGCTGGGGTATTTGATGAAGATACTATTTATAGATGGTTACATAGGGTAGATGTTCCATCTGGGGTAAAAGTATCAAATAATACTGGAATAACATTTAGACTACACGGCGAATTAGTTCCTCAACAATGGGATACAGAAAATAGTACTCCTGTTACTATGGCTTATAACAGCGACCATTGGAAAGAGTTAAGTTATGTATATCCACAAATTAAACCACCTGCACAAAGAAATAGTAGTGCTTCTCTGAAATTTAAATTATTAAATTTTTCAAATGAGAAAGGAGATATTTTTAATTTATCTCAAGATTATGCGTATGGGAATAAATTACAGGGAGACAGTCATCTTTTTACTTACGGGTTTAGACATAATCATATCCACGCCTTTCTTCCTATTTATAATATTACATCTGATATAAATATACAAAGCAAATTAAATAATATATATGTTGATGAGAATGGTGTAAAACACGGGGTGTTTTATTTTTTTGAATTAGATATTTTATTTTGGTTTTTAGGTGCGAGTGGGTGGGCTACAATTTCGTTCCGTAAAACTTGGCTAAGCGAATATGCTTATATAGTATCTGCAAATAGTTTAAATCTTAAAAGGGCAATAGTAGATGGGCAAGATATAAAGATTGAGAATGTTGCAGTTATAGATAGTACTGATGCGATTGCTTATCCAGAAGTTACTTATCATTATGAATATACTCATCTTAAGAGTAAATCAGATAGGATTACAGCAGTAACTGGGGCTAAATATAATTGGCTACATAGTTATTTAGATAACCCATTTTCTTATATATTGCAAAATGCGACAGTAAAACAGAATATGCTTAATGCTATCAATTCAGCATATCAAAATGAAGTTACTGCTTTACAAACAAAATTGATAGGATATTATGGCGACAACCCATCGTATTTTAATTCTGTTTCTTATTTTAATGATATATATAGAATGTATTTTAGGCAACCAGTTTTTGATGAAGATAAAATATTCTTTATTAATTCGCCTGCTTTATTTAATGCGATTTTAACTTCTGATGTTTCTTCTATAAATATCAATGCATTGCATATTAAGGCAACATATATAATTAATGTAGGGGAGACATTATATACTTCTCTTGGTAGCAAAGCATTAACTGTTACAAATCAAGGAATAAGATTAATGTTTTTACCTGTGTTTCCTGTAAAACCTTATGAGATTTATTATTTAAAGATTTATTTTTTTGAGGTTGTAAATGGCGAAGATGAATTAATCGGAACAGATTTAATTGATTTAAGCACTCCTGAAAAAATAGAACAGTTCAATACTAATCCTCAGAAGTTATATTTAGAAATTCCACCTATCTCAGAATATTATCGTGGTAAATCTATCTTTAATAATCCTTATATAATGACAAAACATTTAGACAGATTAATATTAAGTGGTGATGGCAAATATCCTGATTACTTAAATTACAGCGAGGTATATTATCCTGAACAATTTCCTGCACAGAATGGAAGACCAATAGAATATAATGATAATGATAATATTGTTGGTATTGCTTCTTTATATGATAGGCTTTATATATTTAAAAATAATGCCACTTATGTTATTGTTGGGGATGTAGAAGAAGGTTTGTTTATGAAACTTTCTGATAAACTTGGTTCTATTTCTAAAAACAGTATTCAAGTTATAAATAGATATATTTATTTTTTAAGTAATTATGGTTTATGTGTTTTAATGGGTAATGATATAAGGAATATTTCCGAAGGTATTATAAATAAATTTATTTATTCTTTTACAAAAGAAGAGTTACAAAATTCATTTGCTGTTTATTATGGCACAAAGAATGAATATAGATTATATATAAAAGATAAAGTATTGGTTTATAATATAAAACACAAAACATTTACAGTTGAGGATAAAATTCGTGGAGAAGAATATACGACAGCATTACAAATAAATAGAGATGAAAAACAAGATTATATTATTTTTACTGATACAAGAGGAATAATTTTTAAAGATGATGAGGGAAGATTATTTTATGACCAAGAGAGAGATTGTAAAATAAGAACACAAAAAATAAGAACAGGAGAATTTGGTGATGTTACACAAATTTATTCTCTTGATTTTGTTCTTGGGGCTAAAGATGATTTAGTTGTTAGAGTTAGTGGGCAACCAAAATCAGTCCCTGTTAATCGGGAAACATTTAAAGTGAGGGCTATGAGTAAACCTAATGATAGTATAGATGCAGAAGTATTAAATAAGAGTGATAGAGATTTAGAAATAAAAGTTTTAGGAATTGAGTATGAGTAAAGTAAAATTTAAAATAAAAGAGTTCGAAAAAGAAGATAATATCATTGCCAAATCTGGAAAATTTATAATAAATGATTTTAAAAAAAATGAAAATTACTTGACAAAAAAAGAAAAATTTATTACTTTTTATAGAGAGGACGATAATGTTACAACAGAATGACATTATAACCATAACTTCTGGTGATAACAATAGAATAGTTTTAAAGACAGTTGATGTTAATAACGAGCCTATAGATTTAGAAAATTATATTATTTTCTTTACTGTTAAAGATAATAATGGTAATGTGATTATAAATAAAAGCACTGTTGCTGGTGATATTTTAAAAGATAATCCGACTACAACTGGGTTGGCTTTTGTTATTATAAATCAATATGATACTTTTAATTTGGCTGGTTCTTTTAAATATGATGTCGAGTATAGAAAGAGCATCGATATTTATGACGAGAGCAATCAACTGATTGGGCATAAAGTTGCGATTGCTACTAAAAAAAATAGTGCAATAAATATAAAAGAGGATTTAAGCAATGGATGATGAATTAATTATTATAATTGATGAGGCTGAATTATCTTTTGAAGAATTTTTAGGTTATGGGGAAAATATGTTTGGTGTTGCCCCATACGGTGATAATATTTAAGGAGGAACATTATGGGTTCTAATACAAATAATTTTGGTAAACAAGGTGATAAAAGTCTATATAAACCGACGATTGGCGAGTTAGGTTGGGGACAATCTGTCAATGATAATTTTGAAAAGATTGTTGATGGGCTTAATGAATTATTGGTAGTAGATTACGACCAGTTAAGTGATGAAGCGAAAAACAAATTAACTTATGGGATAAAAGGTGCGGTTGATAATTATACAGATTTGCCTACAAGCAACAATGATGATGGTGATATTTATATTGTTCGCAATACAGTTGGTGCAAATCTTAGAGGGTTTTATCAATGGAATGGAACTGCGTGGGTGTTTTTGGCTGAGTTGATGCCTACTAATATTAGTATTAATGAATTGTCTGATACACCATCTTCTAAAACTGGGCACGACCAAGAAGCGTTAGTTTTAAATGAAACATCTGGATTATATGAATATAAACTATTAGCGAGTAAAAGTGAATTGGATGATGAGATAACTAATCGAGTTAATGCTGATACTAATTTAGGGCAAAGAATAGATAATAATGAAACCGATATAACTAATTTACAAAATTCTTTAAACACAGAAGAGCAGAATAGAATTGATGGGGATAATAATTTACAGACACAAATTAATCAGGCTAATAGTGGCATAAATAATAATGCAAATGGTGTTCAAGATTTAGATAGCAGAGTTACAGATATTGAGGCTGGAAATGATAAAATATATAGACGACCAGTAAGTTATGTAATAGACAATTTTGTTTCAGAAAATACAGTCTTTGATGTTAATACAAGCCCATCTGATTATGGATATGTAGCAGGCGATTATGTTGCTATAAATGAAAGCGGTGCTATACATAATGGTAATATATACGAGGTTACAACAGATGATACTTGGGGATTAAAAAGAGAAAGATTTATTGGTCTCTCTGTTATTTTAGATAATGATTTACAAATTTATACTTATAATAGTGATGGGCAAACTGGCGAATATATTCCTCAAGCACAGGCAAGTGCTCCAGAATTATTGGCTGATGGGAACAGACCAGTTAGAAGAGTAATTAAAGAAATTGTAACTGACCAGAATATTGTAAGCAATGCACCTTCTGCAAATTCTTATGTTGCAGGAGACAGGGTTGCTCTTTTTGATACATCTGACCCACGAAATGGGAATATTTACGAGGCACAGAGTGATGATACTTGGTTATTGATTGAGACTGCTTTTAATGGATTGAGTGTTATAAATTTAAGTGATAATACTCTTAGTATATTCACAGGTTCGACTTGGGAAAGTGCTGGAGCATTACCACAGGATTTAATAAATTTTGTAAATAAATGGGATGTTGATACTAATGGTATAATTTCTTTTGGTATTTCCCCTAATAATCAAATAATATTAAATACTATAAATAATTCTTTAAATATTGGTGCGAATAATTCATTAGGTTCTGCTTCGAGAAGTTTATTTATAGGCGAATCAATAAATGCTGGTGAAAATAA
>Ga0114934_10000201_pt1 | contig 37344 bp, 33 predicted proteins | sample 4SBtaG_2_FD_99695 | JGI IMG/M metagenome (GOLD analysis project Ga0114934, IMG submission 99695) | Deep subsurface microbial communities from Kolumbo volcano to uncover new lineages of life (NeLLi) - 4SBTROV10_white metaG | ecosystem: Environmental > Aquatic > Marine > Volcanic ...
GAGGATTCAATAATAAACGAATCCTGACTTGTCTTATTGTCCGTCTTCTGCGTTGTAGCAACAGTTGCGTAGCCCTGCTATGCGCCTGTTGCTACGCCTTGAAGACAAACAATAATCCTGCGTTAATCTTTCGCATATTTTTAAAACTTCGTTCCTAAGTATACACTCGTGATATAAATTGAGATGGACGGAAAGAAGCGATATTGAACTCGACCTCCTCGACTGATTATATTGGGCTGGTGCTGATTTTCTGAAACCGTTGCGTCATATTTTACGCAGCCATCGTTTCAACATCATACTGAAGTATTTCCGTATCGCGAGTCATTAATATAAGTTGCTCATGTTTTGCCTGAGCAATCAGAATGCGGTCGAATGGATCGCGATGATGCAGCGGTAGTTGGGTGTAGAGAATCACATGAGGTGGTTCGATATGCAATAATTCGAAACCTGGGGGTGGACAATGTGCAAAAAACTCTTTTGGGAGCTTCAGTTTTCCGATTGTTGTTTTTATTGCGCATTCCCACAGTGATGCCATGCTTACATAGACAATGGAGTTCTCGGAGGCGAGTGCTTGCCGCGCATCCGGATGGAGCCTTTCCGGCATGCCTAAAGTCCAGAGCAGGCAGTGAGTGTCTAGCAATAAACGCATAATTCGTTCAATCAATTATTCCCAATTCTTTGGCGAAATCATCCGGCCATTCGTCAAAATCATTGGATATTTGAATCTGCTCCGAGAATAAGCCGAGCCTTTGGTGTGCCATATCGGATTCAAAACGCGTCATTTTGACGACCGGCTTGCCCATTTTGGTGACAATAATCTCTTCTCCCTGCGTGACGCGTTCAACAACATCGGAAAATTTCGATTTGGCTTCGGTTAAGTTTATCGTTGTTGTCATGGGTGCTTTTACTATAGTCAGATCTGGTCTAACTATATTGAATCCTGATAGTAAATTCAATATTTGTGGAAAACTTCTGATTGGTTGTTTTTGTTACGCCGTTGTCAGCAGATAGTTGAAAAAATCTGATTCAACCACACCCGTCATTATTAGGAAGGCTATTATTGGAAAGTTTCCTGCAATTGCCCGGCAATTAATTGCAGAGTTTTAACTCCATACACATCACGATCCAGTAAGTTTATGCGGTAGCGTGTCAGTGTTCGGAAATTGTGGTCAATATCAGCCAGGTATTTAGCCTGCTGGTGCCTGCGTCTATTAAGAAATTCATCATTTGTGTCGTTGGTTGCTGGAAGAATACGGTTAATTATCATTGCTTGTACCGGAACCTTGTACTGTTCGAGTGTCTTCAATGATTTTCCAGTTTCGAGTATGGGTAGTTTTTCCGCAGTCAGTACAAATATAAACGCGCATTGATCCGCATTGAGCAGGATGCGTCGTGCTTTTCGGTAGGTGTGGCTGCGTCGTTCAAGAATGTCACGGATCCTACCGTTACGGCTATTATCATTTGTGCGGTTGCTGGAGAAATAGGATAGGTCGTCGCTGTCTCCTGATTTGCGATTGCTTTTAAGTCGATTGAGAATTTCGCCGAATTGGCCAGATCGTTGTCGTTGTCGCAGCAGGCTGTCGGTCCAGGCGGCAATCATTTCCGGGAGTGACAGCAATCTGAGGGTATGGCCGGTGGGTGCAGTATCGAATATGATGCGGTCAAAGCGTTGCGGTGCTTTTATCATGAGTTCGCACATGCGTTCCAGCATTGCTGATTCAACGGTGCCGGGAGCCAGTCGGGCAAGATTCATCTGTCGGTCTATTTCACTGAATAACGATGGGTGCACCAGGCTGCGCATATTGTCTTTGACTGTCTTGATATGCTGATCGGCAGCGGTATCAGGATCGATTTCCAGCCCCCATAGTCCTTGTGTTAGTTGTTTTTCCCGGTTGCCGATACGTGTTGTAAAAATATCTCCTAAAGAATGGGCAGGATCGGTGGATACCAGCAGGCAACGTTGACCTTGCTGGGCGCTCAATAAGCCCAGCGCTGAAGCGGTTGTGGTTTTACCGACTCCGCCTTTGCCGCCAATAAACAGGATCTGCCGGTCGAGTAATTCAGGCACTTATCAGCAGCACTTGAAATGATCTAATGGCGATTTTTCCATGCCCATACGAAGGTGCCAATCGTGGAATTGTTCCAGTAACAACGGTTGTAGCTCGAGCGTGTAATAGGATACCGGGTTGACGATGCCCATCATTTCGGCAAAAATCAGCAACATAAATATATCGTCTGCATCTCGTTGCGCTCGGGCAATCGCGCCTCTATAAGGCGCGGTATAGAATTCGCTGGCCAGTCGCTGCAGTGTGGCAAGCAATTCTTTAATATGCTCGGTGTTCATATTGACTATTCGGCTTGCTCTAGGGAAGGGCTTCGCGCCTGAAGAAACGCGCTCATCGCCTCCAGGGCAACCATGGCTGCGGCGATCAGGATTAAACAATCCATGCCCACCAAAAACCATTTTTCGTCCATAATGAAATCCCACAACTGATAGAGTAGAGAAAGAATAGTGGTCGTGAGTAAAAAGATCATGGGTACAATCGTGTAGCGGATGGGTCTTCCCAGTTTCAGTAGAATCAGGCTGATAACCAAAAGACTCAGGCCTGCCAACAATTGATTGGTGGTTCCGAATAATGGCCAGATGACCATGCCCCCAGTACCGGAAGATCCGCCTGCACCAAACGCCAGGGCAATGCAGCTTGCGACAGCGATAAAGGTGGCTGCGATATTATTGGTTAACAAAGGGATCTGATAGATATGGCCCCATTCCTGAACGATGTAGCGTTGTAGTCGGACGCCTGTATCCATGGTTGTTCCTGCGAACAGGATCGCCATAACTGCCAATAGCGTGGCTGCAAATTCTTTGGAAAAGCCTAATCCATTCGATACGATTTCTGCACCGCCTTCAACGAAGGTAGTGATTCCGCCCGCGCCAAATTGTGTGTATACGCTATGCCAGTCCGATTGGTTTGCGAATCCGGAAGTGACAGCAACAATGGCTGCTAACGCCAGCAGGCCTTCGCCGACTGATCCGCCATAGCCAACAAGTCGGGCATCGGTTTCTTTGTCGATCTGTTTCGAAGTGGTTCCCGAACCGACCAGTGAATGAAAACCCGAAATGGCTCCACAGGCAATGGTTACGAATAACAGTGGGAAAATGGGTGGCGTGCCTTTTGGTAGCTCTGTATTAAATGCTGGTGCAACCACTTGGGGATTAAAAATAAAGACCGATAGATAAAGAATTGCCAGGCCGATGAATAACTGCAGTCCATTGATGTAGTCTCTAGGTTGAAGCAGTACCCAGACGGGCAGCATGGATGCTATTGCCGCGTAGACGAACATGATGATGATCCATTGGGCGTTGGCTGTGAGTCCGAGTGTTTCCTGCGGTAACGCTAATGGAAAGGACGGGCCCAGATAAAGGAAAAAATAAAGCGCGGCGAGTCCTGCCAGTGATGGCCACAGCAGCCCCATTCGAAAGCGATAGATCATTTGTCCCAGGATCAGCGCGACTAAAATGGCACTCCAGGCCGGCACCACGCTACTTGGGGTGTTGATGAAGCTTTTTGCGATGGCCACTGCAAATACTGCATTAACCATGAGTAGCAGCAGAAATATAACGATCATAAACAGGCTTTGGGCGCGTTTGCCAACCAGGTCACCTGTAAACGAACCGATCGATCTGGCATTGTGACGAACACTGGCCCAGACAGCCCCAAAATCATGTACACCAGCAAAAAATATTGTGCCAAAGATCACCCAGAGAAATGCAGGAATCCAGCCCCATATAATGGCAACTGCAGGACCTATAATAGGGGCTGCACCTGCCACTGAGGTAAAATGATGGCCCCACAATACATAGCGATTGGTGGGTACATAATCGATCCCATCTTCCATGGTGTGTGCCGGGGTCGGATATTCAGGATCCAGCTGGTAAATTTTCTCCGCGATAAAGCGGGAATAGAAAAGATAGCCAAGCAAAAATGAGAGAAGGCCTGTAGCGGCGAGCAGAGTTGCGCTCATTAGGTTATTGTCCTTGGTTGGGATTGTGCTTGATATAATTTGTGGATACTTGCTGCAAAACCTTTTGAAAAGATTTGACCTGAGTATGTGGATGTTGTCAAGTGAGTTTGGATGTGAGGGTGTAGGTCTGTAGAATGATATGCATCACGAATGTCAATTGTGCTATGAATATTCAAATTGGGCCGCTATTCAGATAGCGTGACGTTTAGGATGCAAGTAACGTATTGTTTGGGGTGCGTAAATTTTTTCTATAAAAATTTGTTGCAATATCCATGTTGCAGATGTCCAAATAATCAAAACCATGTTTTCTTAGCAAACGATTTCTTGAATAGTTGTTGAATTAACTATGTATAACGAGAGGGTAGATTGAAATGATTGCCAACAAATATTACTTGTTTCTCACCAGACTTGGATTGCTTATGTTGACGGTAGTCATGGTGTTACTGAGTAGCTGTAGTAGTACGGCAAGTAAAAATGGTGGAGAAAGTGATCCGGAGGAATATGTTTTAAGATACGTAAAATATATTGCTATGGACCAGGATGAAGTTTCTGTTGAATCCGAAATGGATAAGGACGCTGTTTATAAAATCGTACGGGGACGGACGAAGTTCTATGATTTTTGGTGTAACCCCACGCGCATGGGTAATTTGATCCAGGTTCTGAGGATCGGAAGCGACCTGGTCGTTGGGCTTGAAGAGGATACCAACGTGGCGTTGGCAATTAGACCAGGAAAAAAACGTAAGGAGGATGATTCAGACGACGGGTTTTGCTTATAAACAGATGTTTCTTTGTATTATTTGGATGATATGTAAATATTAAGGTGACTTCGATTTTGTTAGAGTTTTCTGGCAATCACTCGAAAATAGCTGAAATGAATGTGAAAACGCAACCACATTTATTATCAGAGAGTGCTTGTTTTCAAAATTACTCAAGGGTTGCTTGATTGCGGCGTTAAAGTTTTCGATAATTTCCTGGGTAACCGAAGTTTTGGCGTCATCGTAGTCCAACGCGAAAGGGTTGCCTCCGATATTTGTGTGATTGACCGCCTCTTGAAATGCTTTTAACGAAAAGGCCTGGATGCTGGATTCAAAATTCTCAAAAGCATTGGGTTCTTGCGTCGTTTCGATATGTTTTATGCCAATCGGGTCAGCGTAAATTAGAAAAATACCCAGAGCACCTTGATCACTTTTGTTACAAACCCCGCCTTCCATAGCCCGAACTAACATCAAAGCTTTTCCGTTTATATGAATTGTGCGCGGTGGAGCAACCGTGGCCGATTCGATTGGATCGGCCTGCGGTTGTGTGGGTTCTGATTCGCTGACTACGCTGGGCTGTTGTCTGATTTCAGTCGGTTGGGTTGCGCAGGATGCAATGAAAAGCAAAATCATTGCGGGCCATAGCCGTGACACAAGCGTTAGATGTATTCTATCGCAGTGGAATGAAACAATTTGCATTGAAAGGGACGCTTACGCCGGATTTACAGGCAATCTTGATTACCCAAAGGACTGATCCAGTAATTCTTCATTTAACTGCCCTCCATGAAAGCTTTTTCCAGTGCTGATATTAGTGACGGTCACTCTTGCCGGGCTGAACAACATGGGGTCGATGTCATAAAATTTGTAGTCGGAATCTTTAAAAACCTGGGCGAAAGGTTTTCCGTAATCTTTGGAATTGCTGCTGGGTAAATTTTTGGCTAATTGTTCTGCATCGGAGTCTTCTCCGGTGACGTATAGATGTGTGTCGCAACCGAATAATATTGAGTCGTTTGTTCGGCCCATCGCTTTGATGAAATTATTGTGGGGTGGACAAACAGGCGCAGAAGCAAGTCCGTCTTTGATCTGATCCATTGGAAATTCCAGCGTATGTGCTTTGTGTAGTGCGGTTTCCAGTGAGCGCCCGACTACTTGAACACTGCCGGCGAGGCTGGTTGTGGGAGTCAGGATAATCGTCAAAGCATCAGCTGAAATTCCGCATTTACTGGCGACCTTGTCGGCGATTTCCACAGGAGGCATCTCAGATACTTCTAATATCAGGCAGGCAGACGTATGACTGTCGCGATAGTTTAATTCTTCAAGAATTTCTTCTTTACTTCCCATTGCCCTTGCCGGTCCTGAACCCAGTCCCATAAATTTGCTGTTTTCATCCTTGTGTTCCAGACTCCAACCTGCGTATTGACTACCCAGGCAGGCAACGACCGGATGAGAGGTGTATACATCGATGCTCCAACGCCAATTATAGAAGGTGTCGTTCGCTCGGAAATGCGCTTTACCCAGGCCTCCCAGGCATATTTCTGTAATAATTCGTCCTGCTTCGAGGCTGCCATCGCAATTAATTCCTGCGTCGATCACCGTTGTACCGTTTGTCAGTTTCTCTATTCGAAGCCTCAATGCAGGCGCATTATCGATAAGCTTTTGTACCAGTGGTTCGGACAGTTGATTGACACTGGGTAAATGGGTTGCCGTGGACATAATGCGTTACTCTCCTGTAGAAATATTAAAGTCTTCAAGTATGTTTAAATGCTTCTTATTGGTTTTATTGAGCATTCGTAACTGCTCGCCCCTCGATGAGTGATCTGTTCCGGAAGACGCCTTAAATACATCCTTGTAGGCTTGGATGCGGCTTCCCCGCCGCATACACTTCCTCCGCAGATCCCCCATAGAGGGCTGTTTCGATTAGGGGGCAAGTAGTTACAAGCATTCAATTTATAGGTTTTTTAAGTAATCAATGTAGAGTCAAAGGTTGTCGCGCTTGTGCAAAAACCAGGGCTTTAAAACTTACTGCAACTGGCCACAGAAAGGAACAAATAATCCCTAAGGAGCGAGGATTCAATAATATACGAATCCTGACTTGTCTTATTGTCGGTCTTCTGCGTTGTAGCAACAGTTGCGTAGCCCTGCTATGCGCCTGTTGTTACGCCTTGAAGACAAACAATAATCCTGCGTTAATCTTTCGCATATTATTAAAACCTCGCTCCTAATTCAATTGTATTGTCTAAAAAGTGACCGATTTTAAATTAGATTTAAGGCTTGTTAAATGCGAATGTTACTTGCTGTTGTTGTCTGACGTCAAACAAAGTCTCAGTAGGCAGAAAAAATTTTCATTGATAAACACTGCTTTAGGTGAGTCGTTGCGGATGGTGTAACTATTTTCTGTTGTATTATGAATGGATGCTTTTGTTCAGCGGATAAACTTAGCCTGAGACAAGAATGCTAAAATTTGTCTAATTGTAGTCGGTGATCGCATTATCAGGGTGTGTCCGGAATTGACTACGACAAAGTCTTTCATTTCATGAAGTTTTGTATTTTCTACTGAAACCTTGCCATCATTTTCACCGCGGATAAAAGGTGAAAACCAGGGGTCAGAGCTTTTATTTCCGGCAATTATACCAATCTCGTATTGTATCGCCTGCATTTTGTTTGGCAGGCTACCGTCAGTGGTGTCGAGCTGCAAAGCCGCCGGACCAAGAATCCAACGATAAGGTGGAAAAGGCTTTAAAAAATTGGCGATTTCGCTGCCCCTGTTCGGTGGGCTGATCATTACAATTCGGCTGCCGACAGGTAATGTTTGTGATTGTAAATATTGGCGTACCAGAATTCCGCCCAATGAATGGGTGACGAAATGTATTTTCGATGCTTGCTGTTGGTGGCAATAGGCCACAGCATCGCTAACATATTGCTCAGATAACTGTTCAACCGGTAATCGCGTTGACGGATAGCCAGTATTTCGAGTTTTGAAACCCGCGTCGGACAATGCCTGGTCAATTTTTCGCATTGAATGGCGAGTTCGGCCGAGGCCGTGCAATAAAATAACGAATTGTTTTTCGGTGGATAAAGTCATAGGGTTACAGGTTGGGATTCAGTGTAATATTGGATGTTGAATATTTGTGAATCATAATTCTGTTCCCTGTACGTGTTCGCCAGTATTCTTAGGAGTGAAGGGCGGTCGCGAAATAACTTCCGAAACGGTTATCGGAATTATGTGCCGATTCAAGGGTGCTTGGTTAATTATGCAACCTCTATTAGGGTTTGAAAGGCAAGGTCGTTTCGGATCTATAATGTGCATATGCCTAAGCGAGGTCATTAGGAGGTTAAATGATTAAAAGAATTTTACACAGATTGCTGACGCTACTCTACAAAGTAGAGATTAGCGGCATGGAAAATTATCGGACTGCGGGTGATCGGGTGCTGATCGTTGCCAACCACGCTTCATTTCTGGATCCGCTACTGATCGGAGTTTTTCTTCCGGATAAAGTGACTTTTGCGATTAATACCTTTATTGCAAAGAGTCTTTGGGTGAAGCCTTTCTTGATCTTGAGCAAAGTATTTCCAATGGATCCAACTAACCCTTTATCATCCAAGGCGTTGATCACTTACCTGAAGCAGAATAATAAAGCGGTTATTTTTCCGGAAGGTCGCATTACTGTGACCGGAGCATTAATGAAAATTTATGATGGCACGGGTCTGGTGGCCGTTAAGTCAGAAGCTGTGGTGTTGCCGATTCGCATTGATGGCGCTCAATATACGCCTTTTTCTCGACTACGGGGACGGGTGAGATTACGTCTGTTTCCGAAAATTAAAATTTGTATCTTACCCGCTGTGACTATCCATCCTCCCGCTAGCGTAACTGGTAGAGATCGTCGCAAATACGCGGGGCGCATGTTGGCGGATGTAATGACAGAGATGATGTTTGAGACCAGTAACTATCAGCGAACGATATTTTCTGCACTATTGGATGCGCGGGGTGTTCATGGTGGAAGACATGTGGTGCTTGAAGATGTGAGTCGAAAACGTTTGAATTATAACGCGCTGATTACCCGAACCTGTTGCATGGCTGAAGATTTTCGAAAATGGTCGGAACCAGGAGAGTATGTTGGGGTGCTGATGCCCAATGCAGCGGCCACGGTAATTGCCATGTTGGGTTTGCAAGTGTACGGTCGGGTTCCCGCGATGCTGAATTATACAGTGGGGTTTAAAGGCATGTTGTCTGCCTGCAATATTGCACAAATTAATACGGTGTTGACGTCCAGGCGTTTTCTTAAGATGGCAGAATTGGAAGATATTGCCGCGCAACTGAGCCAGTATGTGAAATTGGTTTATCTGGAAGATGTGGGCGAGCGCATAAATAGTGTTGCGGCCGTGAAAGGTTTACTGCTTGGGTTGACGGCACGATTTTGGTATGAACGAGTGGAAAGAAATCCATGCGATGCCGCTGTCGTTTTGTTTACATCCGGGTCAGAAGGATTACCGAAAGGAGTTGTATTGTCGCACCGGAATCTGTTGGCTAACCGGGAACAGCTAGCAGCGAGAGTGGACTTTTGTTCGCAGGATATTATCCTTAATATACTGCCTCTGTTTCATTCTTTTGGGCTTACTGGAGGGACATTGTTGCCGCTTTTGTGTGGTATGCGAACCTTTCTTTACCCGACGCCTTTGCATTATAGAATCGTTCCTGAAGTCTCTTATGAAATTAATGCAACAATTTTATTTGGCACCAATACTTTTCTGGCGGGTTATGCGAAACATGCGCATCCTTATGATTTTTACAGTGTTCGATATGTTTTTGCCGGGGCGGAGAAATTGCAGAACGACACCAAGGAAATCTGGTCGAGTAAATTCGGGATTCGGATTTTTGAAGGCTATGGGGCTACGGAAGCCAGCCCTGTTTTGGCTGCCAATACACCAATGGACAATAAAAACCAAACAGTTGGGCGTTTATTGCCTGGCATTAAATACCAACTGGAAAAGGTACCGGGGGTCGATAATGGTGAGCGACTGTATGTATCCGGACCGAATGTGATGTCTGGGTACTTATTGTCGGACACGCCGGGGCGTATTGTGCCACCTACATCCGAATTCGGGGAGGGCTGGTATGACACCGGGGATATCGTGGAGGTTGATCAGGAGGGCTTTTTGACCATTCGTGGTCGGGTAAAACGCTTTGCGAAAATTGGTGGAGAAATGGTCTCTTTGGCCGCTGCAGAAGAATTCGTAGCGACGGTGTGGCCTGTCGGGCAACACGCGGTTATTGCCGTGCCCGACAGCAAGAAGGGTGAGCAGCTAATTCTGGTTACCGATGTTGCTGATGCGCAGCGATCAATACTGTTGAAAAATAAATCTGGAATCGGTGAAATTAATTTACCCAAACAGATCGTTCATGTCGAGGCTGTTCCGTTAATGAGTACCGGTAAGGTCGATTATCCGGCGGTGACTTTATTAGCAGAACAGGCTTTGGAGATTTAGCTTCAGTTATGCAACACCTTTCCAGGCGGGTCAATGGTATCAATCCTTTTCAGGTGATGGAATTATTGAGTAGAGCCAAAGACCTTGAAAAACAAGGACGAGACATTATTCATATGGAAATTGGTGAGCCTGATTTTTTGACACCGCAGGCAGTGATAGAAGCGGGCGTACGAAACATTAAATCGGGTTCGATTAAGTATACGGAAGCGGCCGGTTTGAAACCATTACGTCAAGCGATTTCTGATTACTATAACGATCGATATGCATGTACTGTTGCTGCGGAGCGTATATTCATTACCCCGGGTGGATCCGGTGCTTTATTGTTAGTATTGGCGAGCCTGGTCGACGCGGGAGATAATATTTTGATCGCTGACCCAGGTTATCCCTGTAATCGAAATTTTATCCGATTATTTGATGGCGAAGCGCGCGCTGTGCAAGTGTCTGCCGAAAATAATTTTCAGCTCAATTCTCATGTCATACGAGAAAACTGGAACGACAGGACGCGGGGGGTTTTGGTAGCTTCTCCATCTAATCCGACAGGAACTATTTTAGATCGCAACGAATTTAAGGCAGTGATTGAAACGACAAACAGCTACGGTGGAATATTAATATCTGATGAGATTTATCATGGCTTGGAGTATGGCTGCAAGGCAAGCAGTGCAATGGAGTTTAGTGACCAGGTCTGCGTCGTAAACAGTTTTTCGAAATATTTCGGTATGACGGGTTGGAGACTTGGTTGGCTGATTGTTCCCGATACCATGGTAGAAGCCATAGAAAAACTGGCGCAAAATATATTTATTTCGGCACCGTCTCATTCACAATTTGCAGCCCTGGCCTCGTTCGAGGATCGTAATATTGCTGAATTGGAAAACAGGCGCGAGGAATACGATCAGCGTCGGCAGTATTTGTACTCTCAACTGGAACGTCTGGGCTTTGCTATTCCCTGTAAACCTGAGGGAGCGTTTTATGTCTACGCCGGTTGTGAGCATTTTTCAGATAATGGTAGTGAAATGACAAATCGTTTATTGGAAGCCTATGGCATTGCAGTAACACCAGGAATGGACTTTGGTGTGAATAAGGCTGAAAAATATCTGCGTTTTGCGTATACAACCACAATGGAGTCTCTGGTGGAAGGGGTGCGTCGAATCGAGCGATTCATTGCCTGATTATTGTATTATTTATCAACAATCTGGGCGCGGACATTAAATTTACTTTGCAGGCTTAATGGGTAGCAGTGGCGGTGTATATTAATTTTTAAAGAGTATAAACATATCTATATCCCTTTAAGTCACAGGCTTGTTGCGAAAACTCTCAATCGTTTAATTTTTTATATTGTAAAGTTAAGTTGGGTCATTAACCGGCATTTTTAATTTTTTAGTAAATAAATTTAGGTTAAATTGGCATAGATATTAATAGCAAACACATATCTGCTACACTTAGCCATAGTTTTTTAGGTAATTATGGGCGTCCATCGTGATAAACTAGGCAGGGTGATAGCTACAAATTAATAACTGTCTTGCTCGAGTAATAATGGAACGGGAGTAATAAGTGATGATAAATAAACTGTTTGCGTTTGGAACAGTATGTTTCTTTCTAATTGGTTTTATTGGCTGCAGTAAATACGCGCCACTGGATCAAAAGGCCCAGTTGCCATCCGATTATACTTATATCATCGGGCCGGGTGATACGGTGGAGATGTTTGTCTGGGGTAATCCGGAAGTTTCCAGAATTGTTCCTGTAAGGCCAGATGGCAAAATAACTGCTCCTCTGGTCGAAGAATTACAAGCCAGTGGTAAAACCCCCTATCGATTGGCGAGAGATATTGAAAAAGAACTTTCTAAATATATCAGAAACCCTCTAGTAACCATAATTGTCAGCGAATTTATAGGTCCATTTAGCGAGCAGATTCGTATTATCGGCGCGTTTGGTGGCGGATTCGGAGGCGGTGGAGGCGGTGGAGGCGTCGGCGGCGGAGTCGGAGGGGGGCTCGGTGGCGGTAGTAGTGGTGGAGCTGTAGGTGGTGGAGGCAATATTGGTGGTGGTGGCGGCGGTGGTATTTATCGCGCAATTGCGTACCCTTATACAGAGCATATGACTTTACTCGATCTGTCAATTGCGGTTGGCAATTTAGGCAGTGGTTTCGGTGCTGGAAATCGTGCAAGTATTGTTCGTTTAATTAATGGTGAACAGAAGCAGTTTGGACTAAGATTGGAAGATCTAATTGAAGACGGAGATATGTCTGCGAATGTTGAATTATTGCCGGGTGATATTATTTTTATACCGGAAGCTTATTTTTAGCGTAAGGCAGTAAACTCACGGAAAATCATTATGCATGACTTAATCGCGGAATTATTGGGGTACGTTCAAAGTGCCACACGTTTCAAATGGGTTTCGATGATTGTTGTATGGGTGCTTTGTCTGGGTGGCTGGGGTGTTATATCGAGTCTTCAGGATAAATATGAAGCGTCCGCCCGGGTGCATGTCGATACCCGTTCGATGCTGCGCCCTTTATTGCAGGGATTAGCGATACAATCCGATATCAAACAACAAATACAGTTAATGCAGAAATCATTGTTTAGTCGCCCGAATTTAATAAAGGTTGCGCAGAAGACTGACCTGGCGATAGACGCAAATGGTCGTGAAGAGCTCGATGATGTGGTAGATAATCTCAAGGACGGAATTAAAATAGAAAGTTCCGGTGGTGATAATTTATTCAAAATTTCAGCGACTAATTCAAATCCTGGGATGGCAAAAAGAATCGTTGAGACTCTTCTCACGTTGATTGTGGAAGAAACCCGTGGTGTAGCCAGGAAATCCTCTGACTCCGCTCAACGCTTTCTCGAGCGCCAGTTAAAAGAATATGAAGTACGGTTGCGCGAAGCGGAACATGCCCGAGAGAGTTTTAAACGCGATAACTTCGGGTTGCTTCCAACTCAGGAAAGTAACCCTTACGTCGCTTTGCAAAAAGTGGAAGTGAGTTTAGCTGACGCCAACCTGAAATTACGTGAAGCAACCAATCGACGCAATGCTTTAAAAGGTCAACTGGAAGGAGAGGAACCTATATTTTTAGGGTTGGGTGGTGAATCCAGTTCCGGACCTTTGGATTCCAGAATTCAGACCTTACAGCAGAAAGTTGATGAATTATCTCTTAGGTATACTGATGGGCATCCAGAGGTTATTGCGGCGAAACGTTCAATAATGGAACTAGAGGCCGAAAAAATTGAGCAACAGAATGAGGGAATGTTTGAATTAGATAATGTGAAATCAAACCCGGTTTTTCAGCAAATGAAAATTGCCCAGGGGGATGCTGCGGCAGAAATCGCATCTTTGCAAGCTCGAGTGGGAACTTATGAACAGCGAGTTAAAAAGCTCAAAGATGAAATGGATAAGAGATTGAAGGTTGAAACGAAGATGAAAAACCTTAATCGGGACTACGATGCAATTTCTAAAAAACACCAGTCTTTGCTTGTGAGTTTAGAAACTGCCAAATTATCAGAGAAAGTCGAAAAAACAACAGATGCGGTAAAATTCCGGATTATTGATCCTCCACGGGTTCCGAATACACCCTCTTTTCCGAATCGAATATTGTTTTCTATACTGGCATTTGTTGTTGCTGCTGGTGCTGGTTTTGTTTTGGCTGTTGGTTTGGCGCTGCTTAGGCCGACATACACTAATACTCAAAAAGTACGGGACACGATTGGACTACCGATATTGGGAACCGTTTCAATGAATTGGATGCCGGAAATAAAAAGGCAGAAATGGAATGACTTTTTACGTTTTTGTTGCGTTGGTGGGGTTTTGTTTTTGGCTTTGATCGGCGTTATTGTCCTGGAGATCAACGGCCTGAATTTGAGCATTATTTGAATGTGAAAAGGAGAAATCTTCTGTGAGTATTATCGAAAAAGCACTTGAGAAAAAAGCAGAAGAAAAAGGAACCAGTGGTGTAGATTTCCCACCCGAGATAAATGAGTCCCAAATAGCCGAGATACATGACTCGGAGCCAAGTGTATTAATAACTGAAGCAGAAGAAGCTGTTGAAGCGAAGAGTATAGTTTCGGAGTCTAGTGAAGATAGTCCAGATAGTCTTGTAATAGAGTCATTGGATTCTGGTTTAACTGCCGCGCATAGTGCAACATCAAAACTGGAGCCGTCAAGTCGACATGTTACGCTTGACTTTGCAGCTATGGAAGCAAAGGGTATGTTAATACCCGATGGAGGTTCAACTCAGTTAGCTGAACAATACAGGCAGATTAAACGGCCACTATTGATGAACGCATTTCCAGAGGGTGATAACGGTATAAAAAATGCCAATCTGGTTCTTGTAACAAGTAGTCTGCCGGGAGAAGGAAAGACCTATACAGCAATTAATCTTGCCATGAGTATTGCCGCGGAACGGGATAAAACTGTACTTTTGGTTGATGCGGATGTTGCAAAACCTTCTGTTAACAAAGTTTTGGGGATCGATATAAAAAAAGGGTTAATCGATATGCTTGAAAACCCCGGGATTGAATTCTCGGATGTTCTTCTTCGAACCGATATCCCTAAACTGTCCATTATTCCAGCTGGACGATTACATAAATATTCGACAGAGTTGCTTGCCAGTGACGCAATGCTTCAAGTTACCGAGGAAATGTCGAAACGCTATAGTGATCGGATTATTATTTTTGATTCCCCCCCATTGATGGCTGCTTCCCAGGGAGCGGTTTTATGTAACCTGGTTGGGCAGGTAGTTATGGTGATTGAATCTGATGTAACGCCACAACACATTGTGCAGGAGGCAGTTAGCAAACTGCAAAATTGCGATGTGGTAGGTTGTGTGTTGAATAAAACAAAACAGGGATTAGGGCTCAATTATTATGCCTACGGCAATTATGGTCGATAGTTTTTATATTAAGTTCTACCCTGGTTAAAAATTTAGTCTAGCCGAAAACGAGAAAGCTGGTCGAGAGTTGAGAGTCTGCCGTAGAAAAGTGGATTTTGGTTCCTTTTCCCGATTAGAATCGTTAAAGATTTCCAATATTTGCTTCTTTCAATCGAAAAAATGGACTCAAAAGCCCTTTCTTTTGCGACAATTATTCCTGGACAATCTTATTGTTTCTGGATGGTGCTGCTGCTGTTTTTGCTTCAGGGGCCCGTATTTGCGGCAGGGAAATGGTTCATTACACCCAGTCTGGAATTCAACGAGACCTGGTCAGATAATATTAACCTGAGTCCCTCAGGTGCAAGAAAGAGTGCATTTGTGTCAGAAATAAATCCGGGGATTGCAGTTTCCAGATTAGGGGGCAGGAACAATATTGATTTTAATTATCGCATGCAGAATATAATTAATCAGGGGGGCGGGGGTAATGTCAATGTCAATCATCAGTTGCAGTTGAATTCCTTCTCGGAACTGTCCAGAAATCGCTTATTTTTGAATGCACGAAGTACAGTTTCGCAGCAGAATATTGTTAATACCGGGCAGCTTGCCAGAGATAATTTAACCAATTCCAGTAATCGGGCTGATGTTTATACTTTCAGTGTGAATCCGCAATGGACGCCGAGGTTTAACGGTTACGCTAACGGTTTGTTTCGACTCGGATACGACTTTGTCGATACCACTGCAGATCAGGCGACAACCTCGAATACCTATTCGGGACATGCGGAATTATCGAGTGGTTACAAATTTAACCAGATGACTTGGAGAATGGCGTATGACCATAGCTTAAGTCGGCGCGATAGCACATCAGTCGGTGGCGTATCCGTGGACAACGATGTGACTTTTCGAAGTTATAATGCAGAGGTTCGCTATCGTTTTACCCGAAGATATGCTGTTTTCGCACAGGCCGGGTATATTGATAACACCATACCGGAGTCTACCGGTACCAATCAGAACGGTGCGTTTTATACATTCGGTGCAGCCTGGACGCCGAGTCATCGATTTACTTTGCAAGGTGCTTACGGGATTAATCAACGATTTGTATCTGTACTGCTGGCTCCAACTGTACGTACTAGTATGAGCGTAAGGTACCAAAATTCCAATGTAGGTACCAACACGGGTGATGTCTGGAGTGCGTCATTGAACCATCGTTCAGCCAGAATGGTTTGGACTGGGCGTTATTTTGAAGATACAACGACCATCCAGCAAATTCTACTCAATCAGAATGTATTTAATACGCCGACTACTTCGGGGCAGCAAGTAGCAAATCCTGCCGGCAATCAACCTTTTAGTAGTAATCTGGGCTTAGCCAGTTTCACCAATGAAGTATTGGTGAGGAAACGTGGGGAGTTATCCGTTTCCGGGTCAACCGCGAAAAGTGATTTGAACTTAACCTTGTTTCATTCGCGTAGAATTTCTCAGTTGACACAAAATCGTGATACCTCGGTCGGGGTTTCTGGATTTTGGGCCTGGCGGTTTTTACCGAGAACAACTTCCACGCTTAGCCTGTCCTGGAATCGAAATAGTAATTCAAGCGGTTTAATTCCAGGCGCAAGTCGAGAAGATACGCTTTATACCGGCGCTTTAACGATCACCAGAAATATCGCAGATTATTTCAATATATCGAGAGGAATTTTTGGATCTATTGAGTACCGATATTTTATGCAAAATTCTTCCGATCCGGGGTTCTCCTTTCAGGAGAATCGTATATCGGCTTCACTTGCTATTAATTTTTAACGGATATTGGAACGGACTATCAATGTACGATTCGTTTTATAAACTTCAAAAGAAACCCTTTCAACTAAATCCCGATCCGGATTTCTTTTTTAACAGCCCAGTGCATAAAAGGGCCTTGGCATATTTGCGCTACGGTTTAGCACAGGGTGAGGGATTTATTGTTGTGACCGGGTTGCCCGGAACTGGGAAAACCATGTTGGTCAAAGCCTTGTTTCAGGAAATCAGGCATGAAAATGTTGTCGCCGGTTTAATGGTCACAACTCACGTTGGTGCGGATGATACATTAAGGATTATAGCCGCTACCTTCGGTTTGGGACATGATGGAAGCAAAGCGACATTATTAAAGAGTCTGGAATCCTTTTTTCGTTCTAAAGCACGTGAAGGTAAGCGCATACTTTTGGTTGTCGATGAAGCTCAAAACTTACCGAGGGATTCATTGGAAGAATTGCGTATGCTGTCCAATTTTGAAATGAACGGGCGTTCACTTTTTCAGAGTTTTTTGTTAGGGCAGGACGAATTTCGGCAACTGCTTCAACTGGATACAATGGAGCAAGTGCGGCAACGCATTACAGCGACATTTCATTTGAGGCCCTTTGAAAAAAATGAGACTAAGGACTATATACTTCATCGTCTAAAGACCGCTGGGTGGAAAAAAGATCCGAAGTTTAGCGATGATGTTTTTAGCGAAGTTCATGAATATGCGCATGGAATTCCACGACGAATTAATTCTCTGTGCGACCGTTTGTTACTGTATGGCTTTTTGGAGGAAATTCATACTATCGATGCGAAAGCCGTGAAGATTGTTATTGAAGAGATTGATGAGGATCATACGCCTCCTCCTGGATCGGCTGAGAATACAACGAGCGTTACGGGCCCGTCATTAAACACTTTTGTTGACTCAGGCGTGCAGGCGACCGGTAGCGTTGAAGATCGATTGCGACGCTTGGAATGGATGGTGGAGAATTTGCGCCAGGTTGTTCAAAAAGAGCGTGCTCTTTTACGAAAGGCAGTTTTGCTTCAACTGGATATGGGTGAAGTTTACGACGATTCAATTGATGTGAATAAGGATGTGAATTGAACAATATAAATAAAACTAAACCGGTCGTATTGTGTGTCGTTGGAGCCCGGCCGAATTTTATGAAAATAGCGCCAATTTTCGCTTCACTGCAAAATAATAGCAATGTGTTGAGTACTTATCTTGTACACACGGGGCAGCACTATGATGAAGCGATGAAGGATGCTTTTTTTAAACAGTTGGGCATACCCGAACCCGATATTGATCTGGAGGTAGGTTCTGCCAGTCATGCCGTTCAAACAGCGCAGGTAATGCTGAAATTCGAACCGGTTCTTGATCAGATACAGCCGTGTTGTATTGTGGTGGTTGGGGACGTTAATTCGACAATTGCCTGCAGTCTTGTTGCAGTGAAAAAACATGTTCCTGTTGTGCACGTAGAGGCTGGACTACGCAGTAATGATCGAGGGATGCCCGAGGAGATTAATAGGATATTAACAGATCAGCTTTCCGATTTACTGTTTACCACAGAGCGGTCTGCGAAAAATAACCTTTGTAACGAGGGAATTAGTGAAAACAAAGTCCATTTTGTTGGTAACGTTATGATTGACTCTTTACTGAATAATCTCCAACGAACAGTTTCTCTGGCCGAAATATTTGCTAACCATAATGTTGATATGCCTGCAACGGTTCAATCAGGAAGCTACGCGGTATTAACGTTGCACAGACCATCGAACGTTGATGACCCAGCAGTATTTCAACGTATACTGGGAACTGTTTCTGATGTGGCCCGGAAAATACCTGTGATTTTTTCGATTCATCCCAGAACGCAAAAAATGATCTCAGAAATGGCTATGAATCGTTTTTTGGAGGCTCCCGGTATGGTTTGTTTCCCACCCTTGCCTTATCTTGAAATGTTGGGGTTGATGAAAACAGCTCGACTGGTTTTGACCGACTCTGGAGGTCTACAGGAAGAAACAACGGCGCTGGGTGTACCCTGTGTTACCTTGAGGGAAAATACTGAACGACCGATCACGGTTGATCAAGGGACTAATACGATCGTTGGTAGTGATGCCGAAAAAATCATGACGTGTATCGATGATGTTCTGGAATCAGGCGGCAAAGCGGGATGTGTTCCTGAATTCTGGGACGGAAAAGCAGCGGACCGAATTGTCGATATACTTAAGATGAATTACGTAACAGAAACGAGTGTTCAGTGAGATATTATGGACGGAATGAATTGCAATATGGATGCACTATTCTAAATATTTTGATTACTCTCTATATTGACTAATAGGCTATTATTCGGGTTAGTCTGTTTTTATTTTCCACTTTAGATTAGGCAATGAATGTCCACAAAACATATTAGTAATGCGATGACCGTGGACGTGGAAGACTATTTCCAGGTTTCTGCGTTTGAAAAAAATATTTCAAGAAATGATTGGGACAAACTACCATGTCGGGTTGAAGCCAATACCCACAGAATATTGGATATGTTCGCCAGGTACGATGTTTCAGCAACTTTTTTCACATTAGGGTGGGTCGCGCAACGCTATCCCGATTTGATTAAACGAATAGTTGATGATGGCCACGAGCTTGCGTGCCACGGTTTTAGTCATATTCGAGTCACCGAGCAAACTCCTGAGGAGTTTCGCGATGATGTGATTCGAGCCAAATCTCTATTAGAGGATATTGGCGGAGTTGCGGTGAAAGGGTATCGTGCAGCCAGCTATTCAATCGGAGCGAGTAATTTGTGGGCACTCGATGTACTTGAGGACATTGGCTTTGATTACAGCTCCAGTATTTATCCTGTAAAGCACGATTTATATGGGATGCCGGATGCGCCCAGATTTTCGTTTGAGCCAACTGCGAAAAAAAAATTATTGGAAGTTCCTGTGACGACAGTTCGCTTCGGGAATAGAAATATTCCTTGTGGTGGCGGTGGTTATTTCAGACTGTTTCCCTATTCCATTTCAAAGTATGCTTTGGCTCGAGTGAATAATCTTGAAGGCCAGTCGGGAGTATTCTATTTTCATCCCTGGGAGATTGATCCGGACCAGCCCAGGCAAAAAAATATACCCTTGAAGACACGCTTTCGACATTATCTTAATTTGCACCGTATGGAACGCCGTTTGGAAAGACTGCTTGGGGATTTTAGCTGGAATACCATGGGTGCAATATTTCTTGAAAGGTAACTGCTCGCCCCTCTATGGGGGATCTGTGGAGGAAGTGTATGCGGCAGGTAAGCCGCATCCAAGCCTACAAGGATGTATTTACGGCGTCTTCCGGAACAGATCACCCATAGAGGGGCGAGCAGTTACCTTGAAAGTAGTGATTAAATCAAAAGGTTTTTAATGTGACGACAAGTATGGAAATAAGAGTTCTGGATGAGCACTCAAAATTAAAGTGGGATGCGTTTGTAGAAAATTGCCAGGAAGCTACTTTTTTTCACAAAGCAGGGTGGAAAGAAGTCATCGAACGTTCATTTGGGCACAATACTCATTTTTTGTATGCGGAAAGCGATGATGAAATTCACGGTGTAATTGCGCTTGGGCAGGTAAAAAGTAAACTTTTTGGTAATGCTTTGATATCAGCTCCATTTTGTGTCTACGGGGGCGTTGCAGCGAATAATGAAAATGCTCGGGTTAAACTCAGTCAGGCCGCCTCAGACCTGGCTCGTAGTCTCGATGTCGATTATCTGGAAATGCGTAATCGCAGTGAATGTGATCCTCAGCGACCGAAAAAAGATTTGTATGTGACTTTTCGCCGAGAGTTGGATCAGGATCCGGAAAAAAATTTGCAGGCAATACCCAGGAAGCAGCGGGCGGTAGTACGCAAAGGAATGAAAGCTGGATTGGAAGGTGTGATTGATACGGATGTCGAGCGTTTTTATGATATCTATGCACAAAGCGTTCGTAACCTGGGTACACCGGTATTTTCGCGTAAATATTTTTCGGTACTGAAGGAAGTGTTCGGTGATGCCTGTGAGGTTTTAACTATCGAACATCAAGGGCGCGCTGTGAGCAGCGTCATGAGCTTTTATTTTCGTAATGAAGTATTGCCTTATTATGGTGGCGGGACGAGTGAAGCGCGCGGTCTTAAAAGTAATGATTTTATGTATTGGGATCTAATGTGTCGTGCATTGCCACGTGGTGTGAAAATTTTTGACTATGGGAGGAGCAAGAAGGGTACGGGTTCGTACCGCTTCAAAAGGCATTGGGGTTTTGAGCCGGAACCCCTTTTTTATGAATTTGATTTGGTCAGGGCCAAATCGTTACCGGATATCAATCCTTTGAATCCAAAATATAAAATATTTATTGCTTTATGGCAAAAGCTTCCTTTGCCTGTCAGTATGGCAGTCGGGCCATGGATTTCCAAAAATATTGGTTAGTCGCTGTTTAAGGATACTCATTATTAAATGGTTTTAGAGCGGCATATAAGTATCCTGGGGATCTGTTAAGGATGAATAGTCAATCCACTGAGAAAGGTTTGCGACACGCCCAAAATATAGAGGTTGGTGCCCGGGGGTATTTGATGACCCAGTATTCAAATGCAATGCAGCAACTTATTGTTCTATGAATTGTATTCTAAAAGTTGATGGTGTTGGCTCTCGAGAATGGCTGTTTCCTGTTGCAGTTTTATTAAGCAGTATTTGTTTCTTGTCGCTGATTTATTGGCAGACTGCGACCACAATTGTCGCAACATGGGGGAGTTCGGAGACTTTTGCCCATGGTTATTTGATCGTACCTATTAGTGTTTACTTGATTTGGATTCAACGAAATCAATTACTCCAGTTGGTTCCTGTACCAGATTACCGCCCCTTGGTTTTGCTGTTTTTGTTAGGTTTTATTTGGTTGCTTGCATACCTAATCGGTATTCAAGTGTTGCAGCAGTATTGTTTTGTGGGAATGATCCCGTTGCTGGTATGGACCCTTCTGGGATGGGATGTAACCAAAAAGATATTGTTTCCGCTTGGGTTTTTGTTGTTTGCCGTGCCGACCGGTGAATTTATGATTCCCACTTTACTGCAATTTACTGCGGATTTTACAGTTTCGTTAGTACGTCTAGTGGGTATACCGATTTATAGAGACGGTAATTATTTTAGTCTTCCTAGTGGTGACTGGTCAGTTGTCAAGGCCTGCAGCGGTATTCGTTATCTGATCGCTTCCGTAACTCTTGGGTGTTTGTACGCGTATATTAGCTATAGGAGTCTATGGCGTCGATCGGCGTTCATCGTTCTGGCGGTGTTATTTCCTATTGTTGCCAATGGTCTTCGTGCATTCGTGATTGTCATGATTGGACATTTCAGCAAAATGAAACTTGCAGTGGGTGTTGATCACCTGATATACGGATGGGTGTTTTTTGGCATGGTAATGCTCATTATGTTCTGGATTGGTGGTTGTTGGAAAGAAAATACGGAACATTCGGATCAACACCGGATTCCAGAAAGCGTTAGTAACCCTCCCATTGCAAAAAAACATGTCATTATTTTGTTCGCGGGCGCAGCGTTGATTTTGGTCAGTATCTGGCCGGTGCGGGCTGCATACATTAGCGTCGGAGTGGCTGATGTCGGGGAAACAGTGGAACTATCAGCGCCTAAGAATGTGTTGCCCTGGAGGCAGCTTGATAAGACGATAGACGATTGGCATCCATCATATACAGGTTATAGCAAGCAAGAAAAGTTTGTATATATTGATGATGAGCAAATCCCCGTGAACGTTTATCTGATTTACTATCCTAACCAGGTTCAGGGTAGAGAATTAGTGAATTCAGAAAACCTTTTAGTTGCACCGGATGATCCGGGATGGAAGATTTTGACCCATTCTGGCATTAGTGTGACGATCGATAATCAATTACAAAACGTTGAACAAAGTCGATTGATCTCAGGTAGGCGGCCATATTTGGTATGGCGACTAAACTGGGTGAATGGTGTATTTACTCCGAGTGCGCTATATACAAAAATTCTGGAGGCAAAACAAAAATTATCAGGGAAAAATACAGACGGGGCGGCATTGGTTTTGCGTACTGAGTATGATGAAAAACTCGAAATATCAAAATCGAGATTGCAGCGATTCGCGAGTGTTATGTTGCCGTCTATAGATGCTGCATTACGCGATACAGGGAAAAAGTGACCAGGATATGTCAACAACGAGTCGAAAATTAATTGTACACGTTATTTATCGATTGGGCGTAGGTGGATTAGAAAATGGTTTGGTTAATCTAATCAACACAATGCCTGCCAATCGATATCGACATGTAATTATATGTCTCAAGGACTCGACGGATTTTCAATCGCGTATTAAACATGAAGATGTAGAAATATTTTCTTTGCATCGAAAAGAGGGCAAGGATTGGCGTGTATTTTTCAAAATATATCGATTATTTCGTCAACTTCAACCCGATATTGTTCATACTCGAAACCTGGCGGCAATCGAATGCCAAATTCCGGCTTATCTGGCGGGAGTTAAGTGCAGGGTACATGGAGAACATGGTTGGGACGTTTATGATCCCGACGGTAGCAATAAGAAGTATCAGTGGTTGCGGCGTATCCTGAAGCAATTTATTCATTGTTTCATTCCGTTGTCTCATGAGCTTGAAGATTATTTGCGCAATAGGGTGTATGTTTCGGAATCTAAAATTTCGCGAATATGTAATGGGGTGGATACGACAAAGTTCTATGGTGTTCCTGGTGAAAAAAAGCGGATAGACGGATGCCCCTTTAATCCATCTGACTACCTTCTGATCGGGACTGTCGGTCGTATGCATGGAGTAAAAGACCAGTTGAATCTGGTTAACGCATTTCTGAGAGTGGTGAAACAAAACGATCAATGGCATAAATCTCCACGACTGATTCTGGTGGGAGAGGGCCCGTTACGAGAAGAATCTATTGATTTATTAAAATCGGAAAACGCGGAGCAACTTGCGTGGTTGCCGGGTGCCAGAGAGGATATTGCGGATGTGTTGCGTGGACTGGATATATTCGTATTGCCGTCCCTCGCGGAAGGTATTTCGAATACTATTCTGGAAGCCATGGCCAGTGGTTTGCCAGTCATTGCGACAAATGTAGGAGGTAATGCCCATTTGATCGATAATGGCACTACCGGTTTGATTGTGCCAAAACAGAATTCTATTGCATTGGCGTCAGCAATTGAAACCTACGGACAGGATTACGGGCTAAGGGTTGAACACGCCACAAAAGGATTACAACGCATTAAAGATAATTTTAGTTTGGATAACATGGTTGCGGAGTATATTTCCATGTATGAGCGGGTTTGCTTGCAGCAATCTCAGTGAATGAATCAATAGTCGACTATTAAGGGTTTCAAATGTGTGGAATTGTAGGTATTTTCGATACAACGGGTAAGAGTGTAATCAATCGGGAATTGTTGTCTCGCATGAATGAAACTCAGTTTCATCGCGGTCCTGACGAAGGTGGAGTACACACTGAACCCGGTTTGGGCCTGGCTCACAGACGATTATCAATTATCGATTTGTCTTCGGGGCAACAACCTCTTTTTAATGAAGATAAAACAGTTGTCGTTACTTATAACGGGGAGATTTATAATTTTGCTGAATTGTCGGTGGAGTTGAAGTCCCTGGGGCATCGGTTTTCAACGCATAGTGATACAGAGGTTATTGTTCACGCCTGGGAAGAATGGGGAGAAAAATGTGTACAGCGATTTAGAGGGATGTTCGCGTTTGCGGTTTGGGATCGTAATCAGCAGACCTTGTTTCTAGCCCGTGACCGACTGGGGATAAAGCCTCTGTTCTATGCGTTTTTGCCGAATCATCAGTTGATATTTGGTTCAGAATTAAAATCATTGATGAAGCATCCCGATTTACCAAGAGAGTTATCCGATACTGCAATCGAGGACTATTTTGCATTTGGCTACGTGCCTGATCCGAAGACTATATTTCGCAGTGTTTTAAAATTACCGCCAGGATTTTGTTTGACGGTAAAACGTGATGGAAAAATTCCTGATCCGGTTCAATATTGGGATATACCGTTTTCTGGATCTGTCGCTGGAGAGCAACAGGCTATCGAGGAAGAATTGATTCATCGGTTTGATGAGGCGGTACAGATTCGATTGGTCTCAGAAGTACCACTGGGTGCTTTTTTATCGGGTGGCGTGGATTCCAGCGGGGTTGTGGCGATGATGGCAAATGCGTCTGAATCGCCTGTTAATACCTGTTCGATTTCATTCGGTAACCCTGAATATAACGAGACACAATTCGCACAAATGATTGTCGACCGTTATCAGACCAATCATGCCATTGAGCAGGTTGAACCCAATGATTATGATCTGGTCGATAAGCTCGCGGGTCTATATGACGAACCGTATGCGGATAGTTCTGCGATGCCAACCTATAGAGTGTGTGAGCTAGCGAGGAAGCGTGTAACTGTCGCATTGTCCGGAGACGGGGGCGATGAAAATCTGGCAGGCTATAGGCGGCACCGATGGCATATGAATGAAGAAATGATTCGATCCAGGGTGCCGGGTTTTATCAGAGGTCCTGTGTTCGGCTTGCTGGGTCACTGTTATCCCAAACTCGACTGGGCTCCGAAAATATTTCGTGCAAAAACAACTTTTCAGTCCCTGGCTCGAGATACAGCAGATGCTTATCTGCATAGCGTTTCAGTTATGGCCGATAATACCCGTAATGAGTTATTCAGTCCCGAACTGAAATCCAGGTTACAGGGCTATAATGCCCGTGAAGTGTTTCGCGCACATTCGAATAATTCACCCACCGACCATCCACTTTCATTAATCCAGTATTTGGATATGAAGACCTATCTTCCCGGGGATATTCTTACAAAAGTTGATCGGGCAAGTATGGCTCATGCATTGGAAGTTCGAGTGCCTTTGCTTGATCATGAATTGGTCGAGTGGATGTCGAGTATTTCTCCGGATTTGAAATTAAAAGGCCGTGAGGGTAAATACATATTTAAAAAAGCGCTCGAGCCTCACTTACCGCAAGACATTTTATACAGAGAGAAAATGGGTTTTGGTGTTCCGATAAAAGATTGGTTTCGGGGGCCACTAAAACAGAGGGTACAAGAGGCGCTGTTAGAGAAAGGGCTTCCTGATACGGGGTTTTTTAATCGCAAGTATCTGCAACAGATGGTCAAGCAACATCAGTCGGGTCAACGCGACTATACTGCACCGATATGGTCTTTATTAATGTTTGAGTCTTTTCTGCGGCAAGTTTAAGCTATGATTGATCAGAGACTGTGAAGCATGAAAAGTATCGAAGCAACCTAGAGTGATCAAGAATAGAGCACAGGTTGGGCGCAGAATACTTTGCGGTCTTTTGAACTCTGTTTTTATATTTGTTCATTTATATAAAGTTGATGGCAGAAGTTGTTCGATAGTGTCAAAAATCACAATTTATTAGGAATCACATGAAAGTAACGGTATTCGGCTCAGGATATGTTGGATTAGTCACCGGTATTTGTCTGGCAGAGGTGGGTAATGATGTTGTTTGTGTCGATATTGATCAAAATAAAATAGACAATCTGAATAATGGGGTTGTACCCATTTATGAACCGGGCCTGGATACCATGATCAAAGAGAACATGGCAGTGGGGCGGATAAAGTTTACAACCGATATTGAAGAGGCTGTCAATCATGGCGTTTTTCAGTTTATAGCAGTGGGCACGCCACCCGATGAAGATGGGTCGGCAGATTTGCAGTATGTTGTGGCGGTTGCCAAATCTATTGCGGCGCATATGAATGAGTACCGAATCGTTATAGACAAGTCAACGGTGCCTGTAGGGACAGCAGACACAGTTAAGAATGTCATGCTCGAGACTTTGGAAGACAGGGGTGTCGATATTGATTTCGATGTGGTGTCGAATCCTGAATTTCTAAAAGAAGGTGCGGCGATTGATGATTTTATGAAACCGGATCGAATTGTCATTGGCACGGATAACCCGAGAACGGCTGAGTTATTGAAAGTTTTGTATGCTCCCTTTAATCGAAGCCATGAGCGAGTGATTACGATGGATATCAGGTCGGCGGAATTGACCAAGTACGCGGCTAATGCCATGTTAGCAACCAAAATCAGCTTTATGAATGAGTTATCGAATCTGGCTGATCATCTGGGTGCGGATATAGAGCAGGTACGCAATGGTATCGGTTCAGATTCCAGAATTGGCTATTCCTTTATTTATCCGGGTTGTGGCTACGGAGGATCCTGTTTTCCAAAAGACGTTAAGGCATTAGAGAGAACCGCTCAACAGGTCGGTTATAAGGCGGAGTTACTGACTGCCGTGGAAAATGTAAATTCCAGGCAAAAACAAGTGTTGGTTGATAAAATAAAAAATCACTATAACGATAATATTCAGGGCAAGGTTTTTGCCCTTTGGGGCTTGTCATTTAAACCCAAGACGGATGATATGCGAGAAGCACCCAGCCGAGTGGTTTTGGAAGCATTAATTGATGCCGGTGCTGTAGTCAGGGCTTTTGATCCGGAAGCTATGGATGAAGCGAGAAGATTGTATCCAAATGAAGCTGGCCTGCAATTAGTCGATACCGCTGAAGATGCGCTAAAAGGGGCAAACGCGTTAGTTGTTGTTACAGAATGGAAGCATTTTTGGAGTCCGGATTTTGATCTTATTAAGCAAAATTTAAAAGACGATGTTATTTTTGATGGAAGAAATTTATACTCGCCGGATTTGATGAAAAAATATTCAATTCAGTATTATTGCATTGGTAGGACAGCCTCATAGAAGGTAGACTTAGAATAGAAGTGATTACGAGGATGGATGGTTTTAGATAGCTATAAAATCGGTATTGATCTTCGTCAGTTTTGTATTGAGTTTTGCGTTGATGGTGAATTGGGTATTATCGCCGAGAGGGTTCAGCTGTTAAGGTATAGAATACTTATAATAATTGTAATTACTCAGCGAATTTCGTGGTTAGGCTTGCACCCTCGAATAATATACGCTGAACAGTTACTAATAATTAAACTGAAATTCTGTAAGTTTTCTGGAGTACTGGTTTTCGATTAGAGTAACGATCAAATTTGAAAACAGGCAAAATGCTTGAGTGGTTATTCATGGAGTGAAGTAGCTTAATGAAATCCAGGGTAATTAATAATCCATTTTAATAATAGTTTTAGCAGAAAATTAAAACGTGAAAATTCTATATCACCATCGAATTGCTTCGAAAGATGGGCAGTATGTTCATATTGAAGAAATTGTAAATGCTTTAAAAGAATTGGGTCATGAAATAATTATTGTGGAGCCCAGTTCAATTACAGATAAGCAATTTGGCAAAAGTTCGGGAACTGTGGCAAGGTTGCGGTGCTTTTTACCGGGAATGGTTCATGAATGCTTAGAATTTTTGTATTCTATATACGATTTTCTAAAACTATGTCGAGTGATAATTCAGGCCAGACCTGATTTTATTTACGAAAGATATAATCTTTTTTTCCCCTCTGGCATTTGGGCAAAACAACTGTTTAAGTTGCCGTTGATTCTTGAAGTGAACGCGCCCCTGTATCAGGAAAGAGATAGTAATGATGGAATCAGTTTAAAAAATTTCGCTGTCTGGACAGAAGGTTATGTTTGGCGATCAGCAGATCTGGTTCTGCCAGTCACCCAGGCATTAGCAGAAATAATCAAGACCAGGAATGTTGATGAGAATAAAATCGTTGTGATCCCGAATGGTATAAATAGAGACGGACGATTTAACAAAAAAACGCAGAGTGATACGATTAAAGATAAATATCAATTGCACGATAAATTGGTATTAGGATTTACGGGCTTTGTAAGGACATGGCATCGACTCGATAAAGTGCTGGATGTAATTGGTCGCCATAAAGATGACAATTGGCATTTTTTATTGGTGGGTGATGGGCCTGTCAGGGCGGAATTAGAAAAACAGGCTAAAACTCTGGGAATTGAAAATCGGGTGACGTTTTCCGGACTGGTGAATCGGCAGGAAATGCCGGATTATGTGGCCGCCTTTGATATTGCTTTGCAGCCAGATGTTGTTCCTTATGCATCTCCATTGAAACTTTTTGAGTACATGGGTTTTGGCAAGGCCATATTAGCGCCCGATCGAAATAATATAAAAGAAATTCTCACGGACGAAGAGGATTGTTTGCTATTTTCAGTTGATAAGGAAGACGATTTTATAGAAAAACTTGAAACATTGGCTGGGTCAAAGGATTTGCAGAACAAACTAGGGATGGGGGCAATCAATACCGTCAATGATAAAGGACTTTATTGGCAGGAAAATGCCAATAAAATTGTTCAATTATATAGTCGTTTGCAGCATAAATAGCATGACGACTGTTAAGGGCGAATATCCTGGTTAGCCCGCTTCTAATACCCGTTGCCTAAGCCCAAATAACAAGAGCCTCATACTCTTTTTTAGGTGGTTCGGTGAGTTGTTGTTTTTTTTAACGATTTTCTCGTGAGTAAATATTAATGACCTTATTCGCAGGTTCGACCGGTAAAAAATCATTAGACTTTATCAATAAGCTTAAAAAGCAGGGTTTTTTCGCCTCTGAAGAACGTTTGCTTATTGAAAATGCACCTTTTTTGGGCTGTGTCATCGAGAGTGATAATTGTATTAAAAACGATGATTTTTATGTCGCGGTTCTGGGTGGGCAGTATGGTCAAAATGAGTTGCGGAATATTTGGCAGAGTTATCAGCAGGGAAAAGATTATTTGGCTTTGATCCACGGTGGATTTGTACTCATTCTGGCGGACTATCGAAAACAGAAGCTGGTTTTAGCGATAGATATTATTGGTCAGAAAAGCCTTTATTATGCTCAAACGTCAACAGGGTTGGTGTTTGGCTCTCACGCCGATGTTGTCATCGCACATCCGGATGTGAGTAATGAAATTTCATCGCAGAGTATTTATGATTATGTCTATTTCCACCAATGTCCCAGCCCTAATACAATTTATAGCAAGGTAAAAAAACTTGAAGGTTGCCAGGTTCTTAGTTTTCAAAATGAACTGTCTTTGGATTACTATTGGCAGCCTGAATTTAAGGAAAAATTAAATGCCAGCCTGGCAGACACGGGTCAGGAATTACAGGCTACATTAGTAGACTCAGTAAGGCGGTCTGTCACAAATATTGATGAAACAGGTGCTTTTTTGAGCGGTGGCCTGGATAGTTCGAGTGTTGTCGGTTCTTTGTCCAAGGTTTTTCCTGGGCAGGCGAAATCATTTTCTATGGGTTTTGCGGTTGATGGTTACGATGAAATTGAATACGCAAGAATGGCCGTTGAACGGTTTAATACCCAGCAATATGAATATTATGTAACACCCGCTGATACCGTTAATGCAATCTCCGATATTGCGGCTTATTATGATGAACCCTTTGGAAACTCATCAGCATTAGCGACCTATTATTGCGCAAAATTGGCGAAAGAGAATGGAGTAAATACATTATTGGCTGGCGACGGGGGTGACGAGTTATTTGCGGGTAATGAGCGCTATACCACACAAATGCTGTTTGAAAAATACTATCTTATCCCGAAACCGTTAAGGAACCTTTTAAAGACCTGTTTATTTAATCTAAGTGATCCGTTATTAAAAAATAAAATACTGTTTAAAGGGAAGCGTTATATCGAACAGGCTGAAGTACCCCTTCCAGACAGATTGCAGGATTATAATTTTTTGCATAGGCATTTGGCGCAAGAAATATTTACAGAGGATTTTGTACAACAAATTGATACCAGTAAGCCATTGCAAAGTTTAGGTGAGAGCTACCATCGGCCAGAATCTGGAGCGAGTACATTAAATCGTATGTTGTTTATGGATTGGAAATCGACTTTACATGATAACGATCTGGTTAAGGTGAATCGAATGACTGAGATGGTTGGTGTCGACGTTGCATATCCTTTATTGGATAAGGATGTAGTGTCATTATCTTGTTCGATTCCCTCCGATATAAAGATTAAAAATAGAAAATTACGTTGGTTTTATAAACAATCGATGCAGGGATTTTTACCCGATACGATCCTCAATAAACCTAAACATGGATTCGGGCTGCCTTTTGGGATCTGGTTAAAAGATCATCAACCACTGAAAGAGCTTGCATATGACAGCATCAATAGCTTGAAAAAAAGGCCTTATTTTAGAGCCGAGTTTTTAGACCATGCTATTGAAATGCACCAAAGCGTTCATGCTGCTTACTATGGAGAATTGGTTTGGGTGTTAATGATGCTGGAATTGTGGTTTCAAGGAAAGAAACTATAGATCGAACTATTGTCATTTGGTTATAGCCAGTCTTTAGCGGCTTCAAACTGATATTTCCTTTCTAAAATTAACCGGCTCATTGTCGGCAACAAATTAATTTCATGAATAACAAAAATCTGTGTTTACTACTCTCTCTTTTTTTCTATACGACTGTTTCCTGGGCTCAATGTTTTGACGAAAACAAATCATTAAAAATAAATTTGGAAAATTGTCAACGATCGGCTGACCTTGGCGATGCAACTGCGCAATATACTCTAGGCCAGATGTATCGCAAGGGAGAAGGGGTTCCCGAAGATTTTAATAAATCCCTGTCCTTCTATAAAGCTGCTGCTGCTCAGGGTAATATTCCAGCGCTGTACAATCTTGGCTGGATGTACGATATAGGTAATGGAGTGGAGAAGGATGAATCAGAAGCGATCAAATGGTATAGCCAAGCTGCAAACTTGGGTGATAAATATGCAGCGTTTAATCTGGGGTCAATCTACTATTCAAAAGGAAACCTGCCGGGTAGTTTTGTTGAAACCTACTTCTGGTTTGGTGTGGCCTTGTTGAATGGTAATCCTAAAGCGCGTCGGTGGCAGAATAAAGTTGTAAAAAGAATGTCATTAGAAGAGCAACAGGAATCCGAGAAAAAGTTAAATCAATGGACACTGCAATATGCCCCGAGTACGGAGCGATAGATAGATAAAATGGCATTGGAATAACGTGTATTGTTGCAATGCACAATAACTTCCTTTAGTATTCTCAGTTTGTTAGGGTTGATTGGCTCCGTTGGGGCGGCTGCTTTTGGAGCCTGAAAATTGTCCGTCATGTATAGAACCGACGAGTGCCGTCGGTATCAACCGATTAAGGTGAATTGAAGAATTTTATGAGTATTCGTATCGTTTATGTTGCATGGTTATTTATGCTGATATCCATGTATTTAGTGGGTGGTTCTGTAGATCGAACCAGGGGCGGTGAAACGTTAATTTCTGCAAGTATTAAGCTTGCTGATGAAATATTGCTATCACGCTTAGAACAAGTAAGACAATTTACCCAGGGGATGAGTCTTGATATTCTACTGGATGCAATTGAATCAAAGTCGGGATTAGGATTAACAGTTGATTCACGAATTGGAAGTGAAATAGCACAAGATAAGCAACCCCATACATTAACCGCGCATGACCAATTACAGTGTCTGGCTCTAAATATTTATTTCGAAGCGCGTGGAGAAGGAAAATTAGGTCAACGCGCAGTGGGCCATGTAGTGATGAACAGAGTAGCAAGCTCGCGCTTTCCAACGACAATTTGTGCTGTTGTTCACCAAGGTGGCCAGGCTAAGCGTTACCGCTGTCAGTTTTCCTGGTGGTGTGATGGGCGGGCGGATATTCCCAGGAATCGTCGTTCATGGAATCGGGCCTTAAGTGTTGCTAAGGAAATTTACAACGAACGATGTAAGGATCCGACCAGCGGAGCTTTGTGGTATCACGCCGATTATGTGTTACCGTACTGGCACAAATCGTATGTCAAAGGAGCCAAAATAGGTCAGCATATTTTTTATCTGGTTGCTTGATTTTCTGAGAAAAGAGTTTGTTGTTAGAGAAGTGGAGCAGTTCGGCTTAAACGGAACACCATTCCGGGCTTCATAATTATTTATCCTAACCGTGATACTGGATAGTCAGTCCAGTGTGTAAAGTTTACTGTTGTCCGCATTCCATCAAATATTTTTTCACGAATGGTATGGTCAATTTGCGTTGCGCGATCAAGGTGCCGCGTTCAAGGTTTTCCAACAAAAACCAGAGGGATGGCATATCACGCGCGTAGCGGTTTAACAAATAGCGTCCAACATTGGTGGGTAAATCGAAACCAAGAGCCTTTGCTTTGAATATCATTGCCTGGATTTTATCTGAATCATTCAGCGGATTCATGCGCAGAGTGACGCCCCACAATAATCGAGTGGCTAAGTCGGGAAGTTGTATGGCCAGATTATTTGGTGGGAGGTCGGCGCAGATTACCAATCGGTGGCCGTTATCGCGGTGGCGATTGAAAAAATTGAATAAGGCCGGTTCCCACTGGGTATCTCCAGCAATGGTTTGAATATCATCTATGCAAACCAGGGTGTAGCGATCAATTTCATCGAGTAATGCAGGATCAAAGGTGACAATCTGACGCAGCGGGATGTACATTGCTGTTCGATTTGACTCGTGTGCTTTTTTGCAACTGGCTTGTAATAAATGAGTTTTACCCAGCCCTGATTCTCCCCAAATAAATACAAGTTGCTCGCGACAATTTATTGCGTTTTTTTGCAGAGATTCTACGATTTCCCGGTTTGGCCCGGGATAAAATGTGTCAAAATCCTGGGCCTCCTGGTATTTAAAGGGTAGAGGAATTTGAACAGTCATGTGGTATTTTTTGAAGTTGATTTCAGAAAGCTTATGATGCCAAAAAACAATAACATACTTGAAACGATTTCCAGCATAGCCAGAAACATTTCGTCAGAACCTGCGCCTGTTTCAGTGACACCGTGAACAAAATAAAAAAGACTTAAATACGCACTCCATACGAAAGATGTGACGCGACCATGCAATAGCCCGCGCAACGGCAATAGAATTGGAATAAGAGTGATTCCTAACACGACTGCGACGGGTATTTGTTGCGGTGGCGAAAGCAGTGTCGGCCACAGTAGAAGCAGAATCAACAAAGAAAAATATCCAAAGAGAGTCAGGGTGTATGCGTAGTTTCTATTCACTTTTTCGCGTTAACGAGTGCCAGGGCGGTTGTTGCCAGACGAGTTCCCAAGTTTCGACATATTGACTTTTCATCTTCGTCCAGTCCCTTTATCTTTGCTCCCGATAAGTGACTGGGTCCGTAAGGTGTGCCACCGGCAATAGTGTTCATTAACGCGGGTTCGCTGGACGGTACGCCAAGCAGTATCATGCCGTGATGCATGAGTGGCAACATCATGGACAGTAGCGTGGTCTCATGTCCTCCATGCATGCTGGAAACGGCCGTAAAGACACCAGCAGGTTTATCGGTCAATGCACCGGAGAACCATAGTTCACTGGTGTTATCCAGGAAATGTTTCATTGGAGCAGCCATATTCCCGAAATGAGTTGGACTACCCAGAGCCAGCCCGGAACAATTTTTTAAGTCGTCCAGGGTTGCATACGGGGAACCACTGTCCGGAATTTCTTCTTCTGTTGCTTCGCACACACTTGAGACTGCAGGAACGGTTCGTACAATTGCGCTGGCACCATCGATTTGATTAACGCCCCTGGCAATGTAATTGGCCATTTCAGCGGTGGAGCCGTACTGGCTGTAATACAACACAAGAATATCAGCCATGATTAAAATATTTCCAGAACATTTTCGGGTGGACGGCCAAGAGCCGCTTTTTCATCCACCAAAACAATGGGGCGTTCTATGATTTTGGGGTTTTCTACCATGCCTTGGATTAATGCAGCCCGATCCAGATTTGGGTCATCAAGCCCGGCAAGCTTGTATTCTGTTTCCTGTTTGCGAATGAGTTCGCGAGGTTGCATATTTAACGTGTTGAGGATATTGTTCAGATCTGCTGCATTGGGAGGTGATTTCAAATATTCGATTATTTCGGGTTCTACTCCTTTATCGCGTATGAGTTCTAAGGTTTGACGTGATTTGCTGCAGCGTGGATTGTGATAAATTGTTACCTTCATGTTTCTCTCAGAGTGTGTAAATGTCAGTGTATTATAACCCTTCTGTATTCAACAATACACGATTTACACTATCCATCTTTTGGCCGAAACGGTCGTTGTAAATTATTGATAAATATTGCCATTAAATAAATATAACGCAAAACCTTCAAGCTAATTCTAAGCAGCACCAATGGTAAATTCTCAAACGCGGAAGCTATAGTACTGATGCCGAATGAGCGCATATAAATTCTCACAAAAATATGATTTTAGCGCGGTAGCTATTATTCCAAATTTGGTTCCGACTGAAATAATAAAATGCTAAATGTTCAGCATAGGAATTGACAACGAAAATGCCGTCCATTAAATTTCGAAAGCACTAAAAAGCACTAAAAAGCACTAAAAAGCACTAAATATTAGTCTTTATTTGCTTTATAGTTATATCGCGAGTTCGTATAGGGGAGAATTCCTCAACTACAATTTGTTGAGTCACCCGCGTCGCTTAACTTTACAAAGTTGACGTTTTTGTATCCAAAGTTTACAGGTGTTTAATGTCCAGAAAAACAGAATCCAACGACGACGGTCTTAGGCCGACCAACGAACCCTTCGCGGGACTTAGGGGAGATTTCCTCCGTCGGCTTCCGTACTATATTGACGATTTTAAACAAGGCGTTCACCTCAAAGTTCTTGCCTCGATTCTATTTCTCTTCTTCGCTTGCCTGGCGAATGCTATTGCGTTTGGAGGTCTCAGCGGGATCGTGACAAATGGCGAGATCGGCACAGTCGAGATGATTGTGGCCACCGCCGCAGGAGGTATTGCTTTCTCGCTGTTGTCAGGCCAGCCGCTCACAATCTTGGGCGGAACCGGTCCCATTGTTATATTTACGGGTCTGCTGTACGCGGTCTGCAATCAGTTGAACCTGCCTTTTTTGGCATCCTACGCCTGGGTGGGTTTGTGGTCAGGACTGTTTTTGATCATACTCTCGGTGATCAATGCGAGCGCACTGATGCGATATTTCACCCGCTTTACCGATGAGATTTTTGCCGCGCTGATCGCCGTCATTTTTATCGTCGAGGCAGTCAATGCTATCTTTGAGCCTTTTCTAGCAAGTGACAGTAGGGTGTCGACGGAGTTACTGACTCTCGTGCTGGCCATCGGTACCTTTGCGCTTTCCCGTCTTCTCAAGTCGTTCGGCCGTACGCCCTATATATCTCACCGGGTTCGTGAGTTCGTATCGGACTTCGGGCCTGCCATCGCAATTACAGTCATGACCGGTTTTGCCCTGCTTGAATCCTCGGTGGTAATCGAAGCTCCCGAGGTTCCGGACAAATTCGCAACCACAACTGGGCGACCCTGGCTTGTCGACGTTTTCTCTCTTCCGGTGTGGGCAATTTTCGCTTCGGCCGGACCCGCGCTGATGGCCACTATCCTGCTTTTTCTTGATCAGAACATCACCACTCGTCTCGTAAATGCGCCTTCTCACAATCTGAAAAAAGGAGCCGGTTTCCATTTGGATTTGTTGGTCGTTGGGGTGATTACCTGCGTTTGCTCGTTGTTTGGGTTACCCTGGATCGTCGCTGCAACGGTTCATTCTCTCAACCACGTCAAGAGCCTTGCGGACGTCGAGGTTATCGGCGATGGATTGCAAAAGCGAGAACGGATTGTATCCGTTCGGGAGAACCGGGTGTCGCCGTTTTTTATTCATGTGCTGATTGCTGTGTCGATTTTTATGTTACCGGTCATCAAGCTGATTCCAATGGCGGTTCTTTTCGGACTGTTTCTGTACATGGGTTTTGCGACTTTGGGCGGAAACCAGTTCTTTGATCGTGTAATTTTGTGGATCACAGATCGGAACCTTTATCCCAGTACCCATTACGTTCGACAGGTGCCGAGTCGGGTTATTCATCGCTTTACGATCATTCAAATAGCCTGTCTGGCCGCATTATGGATCCTGAAAGCAAGCCCTGCGGGAATATTGTTTCCAGTGCTGATCGCTGTCCTGGTGCCTTTCAGGTTTTGGATGGGGCGCTGGTTTGAGCCCGACCATCTTGCGGCACTCGATGCGGAGGAGGAACAGAATGAGTTGGACAGGAGCGCCATGCGGGAAGATCTCCACGCGTAATTAAATTTCGGTTTGCTTTGCCAGGTCTGGTGTCGGGACGCTTTTCAAGATCGGCACTATTTGTCCTGCCCGTGAAGGCAGCGCAATGTGGAAGTCATTAGTACTCCGGTTGGCTGCGTTCTTGGCGATTAGCCCAGCTTTCGTAGTTTTGGCTTAGGGTAGTAATAATTGAGCAAATGAAAGTGGAAAGCTTTTGAATGCCTAATTTCCTCTATGTGCTTTCCGGAAATGATAACCACAGCGCTAAAATCATATTTGTTTTGAGAATTTATATGTGCTCGTCCTGAGCACTGATGCCACGGCTAAACGGTTCCCAATAAAAAGGCAATATAATACAATATAATACAATTAGTACTGGACAAAACCTCTTTTTCAAAGTATAAAGTATCGTGATATTTTATGTTTGAGATAAAATGC
>Ga0114934_10000202_pt1 | contig 37322 bp, 35 predicted proteins | sample 4SBtaG_2_FD_99695 | JGI IMG/M metagenome (GOLD analysis project Ga0114934, IMG submission 99695) | Deep subsurface microbial communities from Kolumbo volcano to uncover new lineages of life (NeLLi) - 4SBTROV10_white metaG | ecosystem: Environmental > Aquatic > Marine > Volcanic ...
AGGGTGCGAAAATAGGCCAGTAGGTTATTGGGATGATTTTTTCAGTGAAAAATGCTCTAGTTTTTTTGAAACTCCAAGAGATTCAGAGCAATTTAAAGAAATTAAAAAATGTTACTTACTTGCTAAGACTGCAATCGAATTAGAGCATGTCCATTAAACTAATTAGATTATCAAGAGAGGCAAAAATGAAAACAATTAATGTGCTTTTTATCCACGGTATTGGTGGCGATAAAACCCACGCCCACGAAACGATGCTAAAAAACCTAAGGGCAAAACTTCCAAAAAACTTGGAGATAACTCCCTTTGCCGTAAACTATTTGAGTTATTCAAATTACAATCAAGAGGAAAACTTTCAAAGAATGTTAGGTGCCGAAAATGGCAAGTACATGAAGCGTCTAAAATTTGTGCGCAAACTCTTTTTAAGTTCTTTTGGTGATGCGCTTGGCATTTATGCAGATAGAGGCATTTATAATCAGGTTATGGAAAATATTGACTATGGGGTTAGGCGTCTTGTAAAGCTTAATCCCAAAGCCCCCACTATAGTCATATCGCAATCTCTAGGCTGCCAAATGTTCTCTTGCTATATGTGGGATAAGCAGCGTAATGAGAGTATAAACCCTAAAATTAATATGTGGTTTAGCACTGGCAACAATATGCGTGGATTTTTTCACTCACGAAATTATCTGCAAGTAGTTCCTTTTGACAGGCCTACTCCTAATTTTAAGTGGATTAACTTTTTTTCCTGGTCAGATCTTTTACTCGGTTACCATATGACAGGCATTAATAAGGCCTATGACAGACTACTAACACAGGATGTCCACGTTAAGGGTATCCCGTTTCTTAGCCATTCACGCTATGATGATAGTAATAAGGTGATAAAGACTATTGTAAGCGAATTAGAGAAAATCTAAGTCTTCTTCAGTAGTATTTTCAGGGGAATCAAACATATCCTCAATATTTTGGGTAAACTTGGGCCCCGGCCGCTCCTCTTCTTCTAAATCATCAAACTCCAAAGGGCCTTCAATGTCGGCCTTTTCTACAACTTCCCCCTCAATAATCTGATTATTGTCACGATGGCCAATGCCTGTATCTACGACTATTTGAGTCGCAGTCACGGCCACTTCTCTTTTGTCCTGAAAGTCTTCTGGGAAGAAGTTCTTAAGAGCAAAGATCATTGCTGCTGGATTGGCCTTATTCTGGCCCTGGGCCTGTTCTAGGAGAATTTTCTCCCATTGATACCTTTGCAAGTTCCGGCCTATCTCCATGGCCTCTGAGAACTCTGGGAAGTTCTTTGCCCATGTCTTAACAATACCCATCGTGAGATAGTATTTTCCGCAAAATGACTGAACGCTGTGGCCATAGCTCATATGTTCCATAAGGGTAAAGCACACTTCGGGTGTGTAAAGTGTTCGGCCCATCATCTGCTTAATCTCTGCTTGGCTATATCTGATCATTGTCATAAGTCTAACCTTATAGGTAAATGGTGCCTAACCTAATACTCTCCATGAAGCTATTAGTCTTAGCTAAGTGACACCTGGTGCATAATATTTGAAACCCCCACGATTCGCAAAAAAGTCTCTCAATCCAATTTTCCCAACAATCAAATTGACCCACTTCAATAATATGATCTACTTGAACCTCTTCCCGTAAATAGTCTTTAGCACAAAAGGCGCAAGTATGGTGAACTCTAAATTTATCCTTACCGTTTTTGTACTTGCCAACGAACTTTAGAACCTTACAATCTTTTAAAGCTTGAGAGTATTCGGGCGTTTGAATAGACAGCTCCCTAAGTCGATTCTGTATCCTCTGTTGCGTTTTCTTGTCCAAAATGCCTTCTAGTATTTACTTACAAGCTTTAAAATGTTATAACTGTATACCAATACAAGTGTATACCAAGAAACATAAAGGAGCAAGTAAATGGAATTATATGAATATTTGAGAGAGCATGAAATACCTCTAAAAGTGGCCGCAGAGGCAATTGGGGTTAAGCAAGTTACGCTAAAAAAATACATGACGCATGAGCGTGAACCAAGACTTGAGACTGTTTTACGCATCTTAAAAGTCTTCGATGGTGCGGTGCAAATTGAAGACTTACTAAATGTAAGGGTGAATCATCTTTGTTTGAGAAAAATAAATTTAAATAATTTGCCAAAAAGCAAAAAATGGCGGCGCGTTAAGGCAATTCAGGCCGTTTGTCGCGTCAAATCTGATAAAGTTAAATTTGAAAAAAAGTACGTTAGACTTGATTATAAAGTACCAGAAAAATGGTTTTTGCCTGCAAATGAAAAAACAGAAGAAAATGAAAATTTAGACTTTTTATAGTCCGCGGAACTCGACATTTTTAAAACCGCGTCATTTTTTCACGACGCGTAATTTTTGGAAAAAAAATATTTTCCGGTTTTTTTTAATTTTTTTTAATTTTTTTTAATTTTTTTTCGACTTTTCAAGTAGTTAACTGCCCCGTTTTCCGCCAAACGTAATGTAACTAACCCCCCCTGAAATTTACATAAGTACACTGTACTACTTTTTTGGGCAATCCCATATTTTTTACGTTGGTGCGCGGAAGCAAGTGCGTTATAAAGTTGATATACACTTGTGTACTTTTTACACAAGTGTATACCGTATATGTTGCGGGGTATAACGTATTATATATTTTACCTAATAGCACTATGGACTTTTGATTAGCTTGATATTGTATGTTGTGTAACTATTCGTCAAGTCATAAATAAATTAATTTTTTAACGTGCTATAGCTTTACATTTTATAAGGATTTATTAAGACTGTTCAGGCTGCCCAGCGGATTATTAACAATTAAGGAAAGTTACTTATGGATGAAGTCTCAATTAAACTGATCGACGAGTATCAGGTCAAAAAAATCTCCAGCACTAATATATTTTACTTCGGGACTTATTGCAGAGTAGCTAAGTTTTTTAAGGATGTAATACCCAATAAGAAGCTTTTAGACTATGGAGTAGAAGCAGAGGAACTCATCCTTAATCGAGATAAAGTCATAGATGATTTACTTAACTCTATGCGTGGACAATTGCACCGAGAGATTCAAGCACCCATAACAGAATTGCCCGAGTCAGGGCTAAATTTCTCAGAATTTATACTTCTTACTAGTATTAAAGACGCACAGCAAATGCTCTTTAATACTTTTTCAGAGACGGTTAGTCCAGTTAGTGCAGAAGCACTAATGCTCCCCATGGATAAGGAGGATAAGGCCTTCTTTATGGATAATATGCGGTATTGTGAGTTTATCTATAATCCCTTAAGCCCCCGAAAATATCAAATGTCTAAACTGCATGGGCGTGATTTTATGGAATTTAATTCCCATGTGCCGGCCGACTGGAGAGTGTTACCCGAAATAGTTGACGCTGTATGTCCTGAGATTATTGCTAAAATGTTAAATTATTTATTTTTAGATGGGCCCAGTCTTGACTATACTTTGGATTGGATATATACCTGTATCGAATCTCGTAATGAGGTTTATCTCGTACTGAACGGCTCAAAGGGCGTGGGAAAAGGCTTATTGACTTCCTTAGTTAAAAGTCTGCTTGGCAGCACGAACGCCCTGGATGCCCCCTTATCCTCTTTCACCTCTCAATTTATGGCCGCTCTTGATAATAACCGCCTGGTAGTCTTTGACGAGTTTACAGTAGGCAAAAAAGAGCATACACGACTAAAAAGACTTGCCAACAAATTTCAAACAATAGAGAAAAAAGGCATAGATGCTGACAAGGCCATTCTTACTCATAACTCTTTTATAATCTCTAATAACGATACTTCGGATATGTACCTAGAAGGAGATGACCGACGCTTTTCGGTACCTAATCTTAACACTAAGCGCATGACTGATATTTGGACTAAAGAGGAAATGGACGAGATTATAAAGGCAGTAGAAGAACCTAATACTATTTATAAGTTTGGACAATGGATTCTACAGCGAGGCCTTAAAACAGCTAAAGACTTTAACTCCTTTAGTCGTGAGGAATTTAGGTCAAATCACTTCCATTTACTCGTCTACACTTCCCTGGCCGAATGGCAAAGATTTATGGTTGATCATATCCTAGATTCAGAAGAGGCCGAGATAGAACTAGCAGAAATAAGAAAGGCCTTTACCCGAGAGTTTAAAGAACTAAAATTTCCCCGAAAATTCTCGAAAATTTCTGACTTTCTTACTAACTATCGACATGAAGGGGTTATGGAAATAGGAGAGTTAGTGCGTGAAGACCATGAGGCCATGTTTATAAGAGTATTTAAGAACGACCTTAATTTCCTATAGGAGCAAATTTTGGAAAGCATGAAAGAACAGTTAAAAAAGATTAAAGTAATTATGTCGGAAAAGCCAAATATAAAAGAAAAAAATATCTCTTTTGGTAAGTATTTTGGAAGCACTTTTAGTGAAGTGGCCATTTGTGACCCCGACTATTTTCGTATACTGCTAAAAGAGAAAATGTTTACCCTAAGAAAGCACACAAAAAACGAAATATTAAAAGCAATGAAGGATGCCGGGCATGAACTTAACTAAACTTTTCCATTGGGCCGATACGGCCAACCTAGATTATTTAAAAGTGCGACAATTCCCTCAAATAAATAAATCTAAAAAGACTTGCCGTATTCGCTTAGACGTAGAGCTATTAGTGTCTGATCGAAGAGATAGCTACGAATATATAAACGTGACAGGATATATAGAACTAATCGTAGAATTGTTGAGAGAGGAACTAAAACCCAACACGCACCAAATGAGAGAGTTTATAAAATACTTCCCTGAAGAAACCGAACAAGACTTGGATTGTCTCTAATGGGCAATAAAATAACTCTTTCAATTGACGATGAAGAAAAAAGTAAATACGTCTACATTGACTATGAGTACAATGGAGTAAATCAAAAGCGACTTAATGTTGTCTCTGTCTCCTTTATGTGGGCTAGTGAAATATCTACTCGGTGGTTACATAAGAACAAAACAAATAAAGAAGAGTTACGTCAAGACTTAATAGACTTTCATAACGAGGGTTATACTTTTGTGGCCTTCTCCTCGGAAGCAGAAGCGAGAAGTTTCCTATCGCTATCAATGAATAACGATAGAAGACTTATAACTCAAATGCGCTGGATTGATCTCTATACAGAGTACAAGTGTATAAGCAATCACAATGCCCGAATATGTTACGGAAAACATTTAGTTAAAGGCACCGTAATAAACATAAGGGAACCGAAGCCAAAATGGGAACGCAAAGAGGGTGAAAAAGAAAGCCCACCTATGCAATACGGCCTGGCCAGCGCACTTTATAAATTCCTGGGCGTAGTTATAGACACCGACCACAAGGAAAAAATAAGGGATATAATAATAGCTTCCCCCAATGAATTTTCTACGCCACAAAAGAAAGCAATTTTAGAGTACAACGAATCGGATATAATTTACCTTCCAAAGCTACACAAAGAAATTAATAAAGAATATCGGAGAGTATTACCAAGGAAAGAACATGCAAAAATTGAAAAAGAAATGCTACTCCGAGGAGAGTATGGGGCAAGAACCGCCATCATGTCTATGGACGGGTATCCAGTTGATACTATATCCGCTAGGAACTTTTCTAATAGTGTCTCTACTATATTGTCAGACATACAACGAGACATTAACAGATTGTTTCCGGCCATCAAACCTTTTCAATTTTGCACCAAGGAACTTAAATATAAATGGAGGCAAAAAGAAACCCGACAATGGATTGAAACCCTTCCAGAAGCTATACGTGCAGGATGGATGCGCACCAAAAAAAGCACCAAATTCCCAAAGGGGCAATACTCCCTAAGTGTTGACGCATTTAGGCGATTCTATAGTGAACGCCACAATTATAGCGAAGATTCGCTAGGCAATCAATTTGTGCGTTATTTGACCACAAAAACTAACCTAAATGGCTTTCTACCGCCGCCAAAGGGCAAGAAGTGCTTTTGGGACTTTGTAGGCCAGGACGGACGAGTAAGGCCTTTTTGGAACACATTTGGCAGTCAATCTTCAAGAACTCAACCAAGCGCAACTTCCTTCCTTTACCTAAAATCGGCCTGGATGCGTGTCCTAAATGTACCGCCTAGAGGCGTGGCCATAGGCTCAATTGACTACGGAAGTGAGGAATTTTTAATCGCGGCCCTACAGTCGGGCGATATGAACATGATTACTGCCTACATGTCCGGTGACGTTTATTTCTATTTTGCTAAGCTAGCTAGGGCAGTTCCCCAAGATGCAAAACGAGAAGACTACGAGGGAATAAGGGACAAATTTAAGCAAGTTGTTTTGTCCATGCAGTACCTTATGACAAAGTTTGGCCTGGCCATTCGCCTAACAGAAGTTACAGGAGAATACCATACTGAAGAAGAGGCCCAAGATTTTATCGATATGTTTAACGAGGCTTTTCCAGACTTTTATGATTACCGCGAACAAGTTTTAATTGATTATTATGAAGACGGATATTTAAAGTTACCGTGTGGGTGGCTAATGTTAGGAGACAATACAAATTTTAGAAGCGCAACAAATTGCCCCACACAAGGCTTTGGGGCCTCTATTATGAGACTGGCCGTAAAATTGGCGCAAGATAGGGGCCTGCAAGTAATGCAAACGCTACACGACGCGCTTTATATAATGTTTAAAAGTAAAAATACTCAAAGTATGAAAGTTTTAGGCGATTGCATGAAAGAAGCGTTCGTGCATTATTTCCCTAAAGAAATGAAAAAGTATGCTGTAAAAATTAGGCTAGATAGTGCAATATGGTCACTTGATTACCCTGACAAAGTAGAAGTCATAGAAGTAGAAGGAATGAAAATTAAAAAGATGCAAAAGTATATCGACCCTAGAGGTAAAAAAGAGTATCAAAGATTTAAAGGATACTTTAATAGTAACGGAGAAGGGTTAGATATTTTGTGAAATTAGAAAATATGGAAGGTAATAATTTAAAATAGATTATTCGCAATCAAGCGATTAAGTAACGTGGCCGTAAGTTTAGCGGCAAGGAGAAAGTATGGCAAGAGTATTTAAGAAACGACCACTAAACGGGCCAAAGACATATAAGGCCTGGAAGGAGTGGCAAGAAGGTGACTACGTTGTAGGTAAATTTGTAGCTACGTCAATTGACAAGTTCAAAAAAACCAATTGGCATTTAGAATTAATTGAATATAAATTTAAAGACGGCACAAAGCTACCAGAAAATAAGGTTTTAGGTCTTAATTCTACTGCCCTACTAGATAAGGTAATGGAAGGGGTAACGATTGGCGAAGTATTGCAAATTGATTATGACGGAACAGAAACTTTAACTTCTGGCCCTTATGAAGGAAACGAGAGTCATAGTATGATAATCTCAATTCTTGAAGAAGAAGAACTAGACACAGACGGATTGTAAAGATGAAAAGCGGTATTTACAAAAAAATCTCTAATGAAGAGTATCACCGGGTTAGTAACAGCGAGAATGAGAGATCATACTCATCTTCGCAATTAAAAACCATGTTACAAAACCCAGAAGCATTTATTGATCAGTATATCCATAAAACAGTGCCGGGCCCCACAGGCGAAGCACTAGACATTGGCAATTACTATCACGCTCATTTCTTAGAACCTCACGCGCTTAATGAGTACGCTGTATTTAAAGGCAAGCAACGCAGAGGCATAGAATGGATAAATTTTAAGGCGGAAAACGAAGGTAAAACTATACTAACGCTAAAGGGACTTGCAGAAGCTAATATTTGCATAAAAGCTACTCAAGCAAGCCCATACGCAATGGATACGTTAAAGGGCGCTATGTACGAAGTCTCGCTTTACGACATTTTAGAAGGCCTCCCGTGTAAAGTACGTTTTGATATTCTCTTCCTCTCGCAGAAGTTAAGTTACATTGCGGATCTCAAGAGTACCCGAGGTGACGTAAAAGACCCAAAAAAGATCAAGAAGACAATACGCGAGCGAGATTATGACCTATCTGCTGCACAATATGTGGACATGATGAATAATTATCTCACACGTAAAAACCTCTTGACCAAGTATGCACCTATAACGCAATTTAGGTGGCCTTTTGCCTCAAAAGATCAAAAAATCTGTCGTGAATATGTTGCCGATAAGGCCATGCTTGAACTTGGACGCTACAAGTATAAAAGAGCTATCGCATTAATTAAAAAACATCGTGCAAATAACTGGACGATTAAAGAAGAAAGAACTTCAATTGGGCCAGAGGGGTGGGAACTCCAAGCATGGAAACCGGAAGTAAAAAAGGAGAAAAAAAAATGAGTACAAGAATTAACAGCGTCACATTAAGCAAGTCTATTCAAACAGCAAGCGGTGATTGGGTAAAGTGTGAAGTTTCTGCTTCTAACTTTGAAAGCTATGGTGAAGCGGTAAAAGACCTGGTGGGGGATATTGAGTACACCTTGCTAGAAATGCAAGACACGCCTATGCCAGCTACTCCCGAAGCGGACGAAGCAGCAGCGGAAATTGAAGCAGAAACCGAAGCGGAAAAGAAAGCCGAAGCTAAGAAAGCTAAAGCAAAAGAGAAGAAAAAGGAGAAAGCTGAAAAGAAGTCTAAGACGACAAAAACTAAGGAAGTCGCTTACGACCGTGAAAACGATACTCTTAAGAAAAAATTTGCAGAAGTCCTCACTAATGTCCTTCCTTCATGGAAAACAGATTGTAAGCCTAAAGCTGGGGAACTTTCCAAGGGCCTTAATGGTATGGCTATGCTTGACAGTGATGGGAACGTCTTACCTAGTTTTGAAGAAGCCGTTAAAACTGGCCTTGCAGAGTACCTTCCAAACGAAGAAGAAGACGGCCTCTAATCTGTGGCAATAACTTTAGAAAAGCATCAAGTGGAGGGCCTGGAATATGCTATGGCCCATCACTACTGTATCAATGGGGACGAGGCCGGAGTAGGTAAAACTTTTCAGGCCTTGGCCCTTGCCCAAAAAACTAAACTTAATACCTTAATTGTTTGCCCTGCATTTCTAAGGGAAAATTGGCTAAGCGAGATTAAGATTTTCGCCCCTCATAAGGGCGTTACGGTTTTTAGGAAAAGGGCCCAGATATACTTCCCCTTTGATACAGATTTAGTGATTATATCTTATTCCCTAGTAGAGCACGCAAAGGAGTGTTTCCATTGGGCCGAGTTAATTATTGCTGATGAGGTACATATGGTAAAAAATATGGAGTGTGCTAGAGGAATATTATTTCATCAAAGACTTTTTGAGTCGGAGGCCGAGAGATTTATAGGGCTAACTGGAACGCCCATTAAAAATCATGTAAGTGACTTTTATTCTCTCCTGGGGCTTACGTCTTATAATACTAAGCCTACTTCTGGCCTTGATATATTCGTGGACTACCCCACACCAATAGACTTTAACGAAGAGTTTTGTCTAAGTAGAGTGCAAAGGACTAGAGAAGGATACGTCAAAAAGTATTTTGGCTTAAAGAATATTGTTAGGCTAAAGAAGTATTTAAAAGGTTGTTTCATAAGCCGAAAGGCCGCCAATGTTTTAGACTTAAAGAAGCCAGTGTATAAGCACGTGCTTGTAGACTACAAGGTTAAAGAAGATAGAGAACTTTGGGACGACTTCCAGAAAAATAAGTCCGTCAGTTCTAAAAGTAAATGCAAAAATGCATTACTTAAAGCAAAGTTTACGGCAAAATATGTTAAAGGATTAATGCTTGAAAACCCTGATAAATTTTACCTTTGTTTTTCTGACCATATTGATGCTACTGAAATGGTGGCCACAGAGCTAAATTGTCTGGCCGTCACAGGAAAAGTCCCCGCTAGAAGAAGAGGGAAAATAGCTTTAGAGTATCAAACAGGAAAACATAAAGTCTTGGCGGCCACGATTGGATCATTTTCCGAAGGGGTTAATTTATTTAAGAGTCATAATCTTATCTTAAATGATTTTCCTTGGGTGCCTGGAGACATAGAGCAATTGTTTAGACGCATATTACGTAAAGGTCAAAAAGAAGTTTGCACCTTTCACATAATAGGTGGAAGTGAACAAGATAGATATATTAATAATTTGCTACTGCAAAAAACTAAAGTAGTCAAGGAGGTTATAGAATGAAGGTCAAGACTAAACGAAAGTACAAAGGGATAATAATCCATTGCTCGGATAGCGATAGACTACAACATGACAGCATGGAGGCCATAAAGGAGTGGCATTTAGAAAACGGATTCGACGACATAGGTTATCACTACGTAGTAACTAAAACCCGTGGCGTAGAGACAGGAAGAGACATAAATAAATTTGGGGCCCACGCTAGAAACTATAATAGAAATTATATAGGTGTTTGCTTAACTGGCCGTAGCATGTACACACATGATCAGTTTGAGACTACCGCGCAATTGTGTCGCACACTTATGCAAACATTTGGCATTCCATTGAAAAACATTATACCGCATAATGAAGTAAACTTAGATAAGACTTGTCCAAACTTTGATATTAAAGCAATATTATACCCTAGAATAAAGGAGCTACAGCTATATGAAACCCACGAACAGTAACTTACACGAAAACAACACAGTAAAGGAAAATGACACAAATCTTCTAGTCAATTTCGATAAGCGTAAAATTGTAATGTACCAAAAAGCACAGAAGGAAAAAATTTTTGTGGTCGGGGACGAAGCACTTAGACTTGGAATGAAAGCCGACTATTCCCATCTGGATTATTTGCTATCAATTATTAAGTTCCGTGAAGAAGGCACAAGGCTAGAAGATCTGACAGTGCTTTGGGGTCATCTTTGGGAGTATCTAGGGCCCGTGCTTACCTCTTACAAAAATATATCTAATGCTTTCTTGGCCTTAGAACAGGATCAAAATGAGGTGCTTGGCGAATACGGTGAAAACGCGCTAGAATTAAAGATATATAAAGGATTTTTAAAGACCCGTACCGAGCTAGCGAGGCGGCAATTTGAAGTATATCGACGCGAAGTTACTCGACAGCAAAATGAGAGACTTAAAAAGATACAAGAAGAAAACGAGGAGAAGAAAAGATTATAAAACTCGAAGAAAACTTAATTTTAAAAGTAAAAAACAAGGGAAGCTGCTTCGTGCAAAGGTACGAAGGAAACCTTCAAGAGATAATGAGTTACATGATGAACTACAACTTGCAGATAGCGAGCGGCCTAGAATTTAGGGTGTATAAGGAAGGAGAGGAAAGGCCATCTGTCTTTATATCAAAAGGAAAATCAAGGCTTTAATTTTCTACGGACACGAAGAGTAAAGCCTTGCGATCTTAATTCCTTAAGTTTATCAACCTCATTAAATTCTATTCTTTTTTGCGCAAAAGACTTACACTTGCCAAAAATGCTCCTCTTGTCGCACCAATTATAGACAATTGCTTTTAAGTCCCTGGATATTTCATACTCCCTTAAGGCTTTCTTTTCTGGCAAGATATTCTTCGCCAAGGACGAGCAACTCACGCTCATAATCATGCAAAACGCGATTATCCAAAAAGTCCGTAGGTTTATGGCCAGGGTAATCATGACGGTCACTCCAAGAAGGTTTATTAAATTCCTTAAGATACTTCTCTTGCACCTTTACAAGCCTCTTAATGAAACCATATCTTTTATTGTGATTCCATGCAAGTAAAGCTTGCTCTAACACACTAGCTATTATGGTGAAAGAGTCCATTATTGCTTTAAGACTACTTTATCCTTAGTGACGTAACGAAGGATAATAGAAATACTGCCCCATAACATCCCTATTTCTACGGCATGTCCCTGGAGATAGGTCTCAATAGGAGGATACAAAGGCGCAAATGCGCTAACAATACCGAACCAAAAAGTCTTAGACGCTAATATGTGCTTATTCATATTCCTCCCTTGAGTAAATAATTTTTTATCTCTCTTATGTCTGATTTTATTTCTAATAAAGTATCATGTACAGCAATATCATTCGCCTTTAGGCCTATAACATCAGTGTACATACCAAAAAAAGTAGATATTAACCCCACAGTAATTGCAGTTAAAATCCCCCAAGTAAATTTATTTTTGATAACTACCCCCTACCTATTGGATAAATACTTACAGACTAGTAACTGAAAAGGCTCAGAAATTGTGCCGCAATCGAAATTTTTTATATCCTTTAGAGCGTTTTCAGACGTAACTCTTTTAGCCTTACTATTGCTGTTTTTAGTATCAATAAGCGCAAGTTCGGCCTCCATGCAATCCAGTAAAACAGTGTCACGGTCGATTTGCGCCTGTCTTATAATAGCATTCGGGTTAATAACATTGGGATGGCCACAAGAGCGAAGTATAGAAATCCGGGATCTCAAATTTTTAAAGCGGAGATTCCAAATTCGGTCGGCCTCTAACTCTGCAAGGATAATATCCACTTTACTTATAAGAGTATTTCTTTTAGGTTTTGGCTTTGCCAATAATCTTTGGTAACTAGTTTTATTGTCGTTCAATGTCCTAGGGAGAAAAGAATATATGCTATTAAGCTCATCGCAATTAGTGTCAAAACACTTCTGATAAATAACAAATTCCACCTCTCTTATTCCTGGGGAGTATAACCTTAAAGCTGCACCAAAGTGTTTCTCTAGCTCAGCATTAGTTGCCGAAAATAAATTACTGGAAAACAATATAAATAAAAGTATAAATTTCATTATCTGACCTTTGTTATTTTGCATTTCGTATATGTGTCAACTACGGCATTGTTTCCTGCTAATGTGGACGCAGCAAGACCTAGCCCGTCACTTGCTTTCGCCGTTTTTATAAAATGTCTAATCTCATATGTTTTAGAACCCGCAAGAGTATAAAAGTCACTAACACTTGATCGAGTAACAACATTCGTTGTGTTCAAGGTGTACGCTGCTTCTCCGTCCTTCTGTCTTATAGAGTCACTAAAGTTGTATAGGTGAACTTGATGCTCGTCAGAACTATGTGCTGGTGCACTACACTCTAAGTCATATGTTCCTTTTATCAATATAAATCTATTGGCCGTTCCGTTCAACCCTGTTGTCCCATTGGTTAACGTAACAAATTCGCAATTTCCCGTGGCAGTATTTAATATTCTCGTCTGTTCCCCCGCAATAGACGAACCGGCAGCAGCAGTGTCTTTTACTCCCTCAAGAATACAAGTTCGTGATGCCGCAAAACGGCCGGTGACAATGCCCGTTTTTAACTTTACGTCACTCCCTTGACGAGCACATTGCAATGTCCAGGGAATAGATCCGTCGTTCGCCCCCAAGAACTGAGTGACAACAGAGACCGACGTTGTGCTTATGGCGTTTATAGTAGCATTGGTATCCGCACTTGAACCTTCTGTTTCTGCGAAGCAAGCAGGGATCACCGAGAACTTATTGGCGACAAGAGCACAAGCGAAAACTCCGGCCGGTGACTCGACGCAATCGCTTTCAATAAAGTTTTCATTTTCAGATAGTACAACGCCAGCGGCGTTCACTCTTGCACTGAACTCGTTTTTGAACTCGTCGTCAATCGGAATTGAAACATGCGGTGAGACTTTCGGTTTCGATATAGTAAAACTTGCTTTGGTGGATGCTGAATTGACTGTTCCGATGTCCGCAGCTGCTCTGATAATATCATCTTTATTGAGTATTCCCGACCATGATGTTGATACATAATCACCGTCGGTAACGTCCATTGACTCTTGAGTCAACCTTTCGGATGATGTCACGATAGAATCCGGCGCTGATGTTGTGCCTTTAGTTATACCCGCAACCCCTCCACTGCTCGCTTCCTCTGTATATGATACCGTATAAAACCCAGTTTTATTTATCTGAAAGCTGTCTCCGTCGTTGGCCGATGAAATATAGGTTATATCCCCCCCGAAATTATCAATCACATTGACGAATCTACGAACCGCGGTGTTGACTATTCCTTGACCGTTACCGACTGTTACCCTCACCATTGAGTCGAGTTCGCTTGTGTTCGTAGCTCTAACTAAAGTATCACTATCTGATACCGCGCTGAAAGTTAAAACAGTATCTGCGCCTGTATTAGTAATATTGCCTGTAATAAATATTTGGAAAGTCTCACCTGCATCTAAATGTAAACTGCCTACAACACTTGCATAGGCGTTTAAAGAATAAACTTCAGGACCAGGCTTGTATAAAACTCCATTCTTATAAATGCTAAGACTGTCATTAGTCGCGGCCATAAAAGAGGAAATGGAAATATCTACGATACATTTTTTTGTTGCAGTAAATAAAGTAACACTACCTGTATCCGTAGCTAATACTATTTTCGACTCCTCATCTGTAATAGTAGCAGTTCCAAGATTAAACCTCATATTTCCGGTCAATCCGATCATACTATTTTGTTGCTGTGTTATTGAGTACGCTTGTGTAATAGTTAACTTTTTGATATTTGCAGGAAAAGGAGTAATTTTAACAGAATCAAAAAATAGCTCTTTACCCGCATTAGCAATAGCTACTTTTAAAATAAATTTAATTTGAGTACATGTCCCAGGAGAAAACTCACCAGAGGCCAAAGCAGATCCCGTCGTGGCCGTATAGGCTTCTAATTTATGATCCCCATCACTTACTAAAAATAAGGAATCGTCCACACATTGAATAAGAACATCAATATCTGAGTCGTCGCCGTCGTATTTATAACGAAACTCATAACCTATATCGCTTAATCTAAATGCAATAGGAATATCTATAGTTAAGGATACTAAGTCATTTGCTATTGTGCCCGTATCGGTCCATTTCCAAACAGAAAACTCTCCAGTTAATAAATTGGAGGCCCCTACATCCTGAGTTAAATTAGCTCCTGTCCAATCAGAAACTAATCCATAATCTGATTGACCCCGGATAAAAAAATTTTCTATCCCTTTAAACTTCTCTCCTACAGGCTTATAATCCCCATCGGTCGGCGTCTCTTCTACAAAGAAACCTGTAACCCCATCCACTTTAGAAAGAGCATTAGTAGTATCCAAGTCAGTAACAAAATTAATATCCTTTGCATTAGTGGCAAAAACAATCTCCCCAGCTAAAGCGGCAGTAGCAAAAGCATCACCATAACCGCAAATATTTGCTCCATCTACTCCAAAATCAAAGACTCCTTTATGACTTAAGCAAAATGATTTATCAAAAGGAGCTAATATATCCTGAGTACCTAACTCTAAATTACCTACTGATAAAATCTGATTACTTGAAAGTGTAAAAGTGCTAGAACTTATATCGTTAATCCCTGTAATGTCATCTAAATCGCTTACAGTTATACCGCTTTCTTGTAAAGAATCGGCCCCTGTACCATCAGAACGTATAAGCCTATTATCATTACTTGACGTAAAATTAAGCCCTACAAGTGATTCAACGCCCCCGTTAGTTAGCCTATAAAGTTTATCATCTGATTTAAAATAGAGCTTATCCCTTCCGGCCGCTGGAACAGGAGGTGTAACTACTTGCCCTAAATCTAAAATATCTGAAAGTACCCCGCCCGTAAGAGTTAAATTATTTACGCCAGTCATATTCCCAGAATCATCAACAATAATTAAAGAATTTTGAACGTCATCTCCTCCTGTTCCATCCCATCTTGTTAAAGCATCGTCTGTCACGGATAAATCCGCTTCTCTGTTAAGATCGTCGGATAGTTCAACCCATTCATTAGAAGCTAAATCAGGAGGGAAAGTGGCCCCTGAAGTATGATCAGTTAAGGCCAAATAAATTTTATTACTCTCATGAACAGTATTGCCTATTTTATAAGCAGTTAAGGCCACCCAGGGGTCTACCCCTCCGCCAACAGCAGTCCAAATAGTGCCGTTATACACGTTCAATTTAACTGTAGTAGTATTAAATACACAGCTACCATTAACAGGCGTTAAAGCGTCTCTCTGTACTTGAGTCATTTGAGGGCAAGGCCTAGAAGCTTTAACCGTTGTAACTAAATCTAATACTAAATTCGCATCGACTGTTGCACCATTAGCATATTCTTTATTAGTGATAGTCTGAATATCTGAGACTGTGACTATTTCTTTTTCACTACCTATTTCACCAATTGTAAATTTACTTGCTGTAGTTGAATCGTAATTTAATTTAGCGTCCGTGGCATCAGACATTTCAACCTCTAAGGCAGCATCACTATCCGCGCTTGCTTGATTCCCGCCTACGTTCACTGTAATTTTAGCGGCGGTAACATCAAGAGTAGTTGAGTTTACAGTGGTAGTCGTGCCATCGACTTGAAAGTCCCCATCTACTATAACTTTACCCGCTCCATTTCCTACTAGATGTAAATCACCTCCTATATCTGTTACGCTAATTGTATTGCCATTTACTTGTACATTATCCACATTCAATTGAGTAAGGCCTGACATGGCCCCTGCATCAGTTAAAGAGACTAAAGAGTCTTGTACATTATCCCCGTCAGTGCCATCCCATCTAACGAGCCTATCATCATTTACAGTGCCATTATCTTCTCTATTTAAGTTATCTGCCATTTCTTCCCAAAGAGGAAAGGCCAAATCAGGGGGAAAAGTAGCTCCAGATAAATGGGCACTTATTGCTTTATAAAATTTTAAACTTACTGCCTCCCACACTATTTCATCTTGTCGGAAGTTTACACCAGGCTCCCATTTAGGAATACCGCCACCACCTAAACTTAAAGGGTATTGAGCCGCTTGCGCAACTACAATAAATAGAAGCAGAATAAAGGTAATTAATTTTTTCATTAAAGCCCTAACCTTGTTATTTCATCATTCATCATATCAAGAAATCCATCCTTCCTATTTTGATCCATCCAAGTGGTATTAGGAACAAAAGGTAGGAACCAATCCCTGCAAACTTTTAACATGCCTAAAGTTAAATATCTAATAGGTATGTCTAATTCAACTAGCATCTCGTCCCTATAAGACTCAGGCCAAGAAAGATCATCAAATTTTATTTTATTTTCCATTCTAAAAGTATTTATAAGGATATGAGAAAAGGCCATAGCTTGTTCTTGTACTTCTAAATTACTTAAACTATTAGGTATAAGTATTTCTTCAAACCCTGAAACCGTAAAAGCTAAACTAGTTCCGTCTTTGAAATAATAGTGTGTAGAACTAAATCTATCTATCGTAAAAATAACTTGATCTGAAGTTCTTTTTATTTGAAATCCTACAGAATTTTGGTATTTATCTTTTATTGCTTGTAATGTGCTCATATTATATCCCCATAAATTCTGCTGTTAAAACACTATCAATATATTGTGAATTAGTGGCTTGAGTAACTACTTGCCCGACTGACCGTATAACGTCATTAATACCAAATACCCTGGAAATAATTCGACATACCGTTACAGGCCTATTAGTTCTAAATGTCCCTACTGTTCTAGTTACAGGCAATAAAGCAAAAGGACCGCCTGTAGAAAGTTCTATTCGCATATCACCTTCTCTAATAGTTGTACTTCCAGTAGCGTCTAAAGTAGTGCAGTATGAAAGCTTGTATCTTCCTGCTTTTGTTAAAGTCATTTCATCTAAACCAGCATTATATGTACAAACTAAAGCATCAGTTACTTCAATAACATTAAAATCAATAATAATATCAGTTAAATTCGCTATCGGCACAGTAGGAAGTGTAGAATAGACCTCACAAAACCCCCCTTGAGTCATATTCTCCCTATTTTTCCCGTTTATTTGTGTTTGTATGGCCGAAGTAACTCCCCCAACAAAACCTAATTCGGTATTCGTTACAGCACTAACTATAACTTTACCCGTGCCGGAAGAAATTAAGGCCCTGTTAATTGTTAAATCTGCCGATGTAATTGTAGAGGCCCCACCAACTATGTTAGGCTCCTTTTCAGTATCTAATTCATTTAAAGCCGCTTGAACTTCCACAGCAGCAATAGATCCAGCAGGAACATTAGTGATATTTGAAGCAGTATAGTCTCCATTGACTGCTACAACAGCACCTATTCTACCAAAGACAGAATCAACAGGAGCAGAAGCAAGACCAGTTAAAAAATCGGCTCTAGTCATTTCCCTATGTGCTCCCGCAGAAACATCAAAAATTGCTACAGTATCTGTAGCGGCTATTACAGTTTCATTAATCAAATTTGTAATATCTAATTGCATGGTTCTATTAGCTGTAAGATCGCCTCCTCCTGTTAAACCTAAAACACCATTAAAATTTACCGCAGAGTGATCTATCCATCTATTAGCATCAAATCCCAATAAATTAGTTATAAGGATATTTGCTTCTACTACGTCCAGAGCTACATCATCAAGATTAGGAGTAATTGAAAGTTTAGTAGATCCTGAAGTTAAAGACTTAAATTGTAAATCTACGCCGACCTTAGTTTTAAAAACTCCTGCGCCAATTCCAACATTAGATGCTGTATTGCCCTCTCCAACAACAGGCACGCCCGCCAATAAATCAGTTACTGTAGTCTTTCTCAAATTATTGGTGCCTACGTCCCAAATCATAATCTCCTCATTACCAGCAAGTGCTGCCGGTTTTAGAACAAGAGTATTAATATCGACGGTTAAAGACCTTGTGGCAGTAAGATCTCCACCGCCTGAAAGGCCGTCATTAACTGCACTTACATCAATTAGAACAGAGGAATGAGGGATATGCTCATCAAGGATAAAATTTGTTAAATTATCATGGTCAATAAGAGATTCGTTGACTGTAAAGTCTGGATTGCCGAGAATACCGTCACCGTTAACAACAGAAAGTAAAGCATTGCCGGAAGTTAAAACTCTTTGAGTATAAGTGCCCGCGCCATCTACCGCTGTCATTATCCCTGCAAAGGCAAAATCAGCGTCCATAACTGCCCCCGCCGCTGTGACATTCAATGTATCGGTAACGTCCGCTAATGCCTCAACACCATCCAATTTAACACCATCTACTACCATATTTCGCCCATTAACAAGGCCAAGAATAGTTGCAGTTGTATTTATAGTAAGGGAATTACCAGTTATAGACCCTGTAGTTAAAAGGTTTTGAGTAGCGGATGTCCAATCTATATGCTCATTGGCCACAAAATTAGTCAGTAAATCGTGGTCAATTTGTGTTTGGTCCACATCAATTGTCGGATTGCCTGCAACTCCATTGCCATCAGCGATTGTCACTTTTGTAGAACCAACAACTAAAGTCCTTCCTGTAAAAGTATCCGGTGCGGTTTGAGTCATAAGCCCATTAGTGTTAAAAGCTGCTAAAGCCGTCAAAGTAGGGTCAGTATTAACTTTTTCCGCATCCAATTCATTTAAGGCCGCCTGTACTTCGACGGCCACTATATTCCCGGCAGGCACATTTGTAATCTGAGAAGCAGTATAGTCCCCTGCTAGAGGTAATACGTCCCCAACACGGCCAAACACGGAAGAGACAGTATTATTAATAAAACCAGATAAAGTAGATCCTCTAAATCCAGTAACATGAATAACAGTAGCGGATTCAACAAAAACAACAGGGTTAGAAAATAAATCAGGCTCCACAGGCGTAATAGCTCCGGCAACCGTTTTAGAAGTAAAATAGTGAGTGTCAACTACAAGGCCATGAACCCCAACATCGTATCTACCACTTGAAGCAACTATAAAATTATTAGCGTCTACTATTTGAACAATAACATGGGAAGCTATAGTTAATTGACTGTTTGAAATAGCATCAGTCCAAACACCTCCAACGATATAGACTGGAATAAAAGCAAAGCCAATAGTCCGGCCATGGCCAACTTGATTAACCTTAAAGAAAGAGTTACCGCCACCGATTGCAGTAAATTGTATCCCGTCCCAAAATTCTTTGGTTCCAGTATCAGTATTGAAAATCTCCATCCCTATAACTTTAACGGGTATGGCATCTCTTTCTAGTGTTGTCATCCTAGGAACTATAAAACCTTTAGTCTTACTGGCCACTTCTAAAGCAATACCGTCAGTAGGTTTTACCCGGTCACCAATAACCACTGGATCATCAATTAATTTGAAGGATAAAAGAAGCAACAATAAAAAAGGTAATAGAATTTTCATGTTACACCCCTATCGGTATTTCTTGGCCTAACCAAGCTATTTTACTTTGAGTATCATGGTTTACGCCGGCCATATTATCTGTCGCGTAAGAGACTTGACCAACTTTACTTGGCCCATCAGTGGCTATAGTCAGAATAACCCCGTCTAAATCAAGAGTCACTTCTAATTGCAAAGTCTCTCTTCTTGCAACATACCAAACAGCATCAACATACTGAAATATTAGATTAAAGGTACTAAACCGAGTCTCTGTGTCAGTTTTACGGCTAATATAAAGCATAACATCAGCAAAAACAGTACCGTCACCATCACGATTAAGTGGGGCCCCTTGACCTATAGGAGAACCCTGCCCAAGCAATTCTACAGGAACAGCTTGATTGTTTAAAAGGAATTGAGAACCTGTAAATTTACCAATTGCTTGCTGGACGGCAGTTTCGACTGCTATCATTCGAGTAGTTAAATCGGAGATATTAAGAGCATTTGTACTGATGTCTGCTTTTATTTGAATTATATCTGCATGTGTAGGTAATTGAGCAGTAATGGCCTGAGCTGTCCTTAAAGGAGTCATACCCTTAACATTGTCTATTCCGGCCTCTGCTTCCGGTTGACTTGCTATTGCGGCGAAAATTCCATCATTCCCGTTGGCCCCGTCAAGCCCATTAGTTCCTGGGATACCTTGAATGCCTTGAGCCCCTTGAATACCCTGTATACCTGGAGGCCCTTGAATACCTTCAGTTTCCAAAAGTTCCCAATTACCCGCAACTAAATCAACAGAGAAAGTCCCCGAAGTATGGGCAATAAGCGCACGATACATTTTTTGTGTTTCAATAACTACTTGATCTACAACGTAAGCAGTAAGAGGGGCCCAATCAGGAAAAGTTGAAAGAATTGTAATAGATCCGCCTGTTACGGTAGTCTCCAGATCAGTCAATTTACTATCAATCTCTTGAGTAACCATTACATTTCGATCTAATTGCGCCTCTACAGACTCTTCATGACCTGGACTATTATTTATTAAGTCCGTTGGTTGAGTACGAGGACTAATTCTTTCTACCCTTAGTGTTTCATCCGCAGCGGGGGCAATATTCATAATCACATTAACGGGATTCAAAGGATCATTTAAAGTATAATCGGCAGTAATCACTTGAAGAGTCTCGGCCCCCACACTATCGATTAAAAAGACGTTAATAACAGTCGTTTCTCCTGTAATAAAGGTAAAGGGAATAGCAAAGTTGACATTAATCCCATCCCCGTTATACGTTTGCTTTGTGACTAAATTAGCTACTGTCATACCTTTAATCCCCTAAAAGACTTGCGCTTCTATCGTAGTAGTATTTATTACCGTTTTTTAAGTCCTTAACTTGTTTTTTTGAGCTGTATCCTGGCTCTAACATTTCATAAATACTGTTCATGAAGATATAGTTCAACATAGGGCCAGCTATTGGCATATTATAACCTGGAAGGTTTTTTTGTAAAATCTTAAAGGCTTTCATTCCAGTTTTACTATTTAACTCAGTGCCCTCAATACCGCCCTTAAGTAAATTCTCAACATCGGCCAGTTGTCCAAAGGTAGGGCCCGCAATATCTTTAAAGATACTCCGACCAAAATGCTTGTATTCACCTCTAATCATATCTAAAGTATATTGGGCACTTAACGGCAAAACGCTATTTGCAAAAGAATCCTCAAAAAATTTCTCATCAAATTTAGTTTCTTTACCCTTTAACACATCTTTTATAGCTTGACCGCCCATATGAAACATATAGGCAGAAGCGGCTAAACTCGCTGTTGCCGTGGCATAACCTATTCGCCCTCCATTTGCCTTGGCAGTTTCACCTACCCTATTAAAAACTCTTGGTTGAGCCAAAGCAAAAGACTTAAATTGTAGCATCAATCTAAGTCCTGCCCCCATAGGATCTGTAGAAGAGAGTCCTTGATTTATCATGGCCCTCTCACGTATAGACGCTTCAGGAGAACCAACACGCGCCATATCTCCAATATACATAGAGTATTTACGAGTCGCTTCGGGGGATAAACCCATTTCCCTCATTCTTGCAGGAGAAACCCAGAAATTCTTACCATCAATAGTTTCAGAACCTTGCCTTATAGCATCCCAATCTTTTGAAGAAATATCAAATCTTTCTAAGCCAAATCTAAAAGAAGGGTCCAATTCTTTAAAAGTCATATCCTTAACATCATGGACAAACCCTGCAAACCATTTAGCATTAGCAGTTTTTGCCCTGGATGATTGAGCCTCCAATAAAGTAGCTGACATGAAGAAATCTCTAGTTCTAGACCAAAATCCCGCACCATTTCTAATTATACCGTCTGAGCCTGAGCCCATGCGGTCATAAACTTCGGCTTGCAAATCGCCAAAATACATGTCCATTCTAGCCGCTATTTTATTTCTATCAGAAGTTTTTAAAACTGAAAAAAACTTTTTAATTCCATTTAGAGTTTGAACCCCTTTAGTGCCTGTAGCGGCCTTAAAATTACTAACAGAGAAAGAAGTGTCACTTACAGTTGCGCCAAGTGCTGTACCTAATTTTGATATTGCTTGAACTACCCCTAAATTTCTGACTGTTTTAGATAGCCATTCTCTTGAAGGATCAAATTCATGCCCAAACATTTGATTTTTCCAAGCTAATCGTTGACGACCTTGTGAAAAGAACCCTGAAGAATTAAATTTGGCGCGTTCTTTACCTGTTAAAGTTTCTGCTATTCCTTTCTCTAGCCATTCATATGTATTTTTTGGATTAGGCCCAAATATTCGTGCAGCAGCAGTCATTTTTGAAGTGGTCTCAGCACTCAAAACTACAGTATCAAGTAGTGTGCCCTTCCCAAATTTAGAATTATATTCCGCCCAAGACTTACCGTTTTTAAAATGTAATGATCTTTTACCTTTTACAGAAAAGCCTATAGTGTTTTCCACACCTCCTTCGATTATCTCATCGTAAATACCTCCTAAAAAAGCTTCTCTAGTTTCTCCAGAAGGAAGCGAATCAAAAGTTTCGTCGGAAAGCCTATCTTTTATTTCTGCGACCCATTCTTCTTTTTTAACTTTAGACAATTTAATTGGGTCATGTGTCTGGCGAGTAATGTAGTCGCCTCTTTGTTTAATACTTATTCCAGCAGACCGCAATAAATCAAGCATATGGTCATTGACGCCTTTAATGGCTTTAGCAGATTCTCTCACTGCTTCACTAACCCCCGAAATACTTTCTCCACGATGAAGCTTTATAATAGCGTCAGCAACATCAAGATCCATCTCGCCTGTTCTTAATTGGGGAATTAGGTCATTAAGTCCTTGAGAGAGCATATTGTAGATTCTGCCTTTTATAGAATTTAATCCACCCTCAAAACTTACATTACCTCCCGTCACAGATTTAGACACCCCAAAAGTTTTTGCTCTAAAAATATCGTTTCCCCGTAAATCCACAGATTCAACAAACCTAATTAATTCTTTACGTTTAATAACTTCCGATGCCTTTTCTTCTAAGATAGCCTGCACTTCTTCAATACTTCTTTTTTTAATTTTGGCCGCAGCAATAGCGTAATCTGCCCTTTTACTCGCATCAGTCAATGCTTGAAAAGTACCTTCTAAATCTTCCCTCTTAAGATCAGGAAACTTTGTTAATACCTTACTAAGACAATCTATTCTTTTTACTTTTTTAGCCATTGTTTCCTACACAGTTAATTAGAAGATCTGTAGAAGACTCTAATAACTTACTTCTACTCAAATCGGATTTAAGTTCTACTATTTCATCTATTAACTCTTTATTCTCTAATATCCCACTTTCTACTGCATCATCTAAAAGATCAATGCGTTCTTTCATTAACTCTTGATGCTCTAATACTTTATCTTGATTTATATTATTAATCTTAGCATTTAAAATATCGTCTGCTTTAGCGTCATAGTGGGAATTAGTTTCTGGGCTATTGTCCGCCAATATAGTTTTAGGCTCATCTAGTTTTATGCCGCTGACATCTATTTCTCTAAGTCTATCTGTTATATCAGAAATCTCTTTTGTAACTGCTTCAGTGGCCTCTTGACCATTTAATTTTATAAGTCTTTTATTTAGATCCTCGACCTCGACCTTTTGTGCTTTTTGTATTACTGGATCTATATCAATGCGTTTTCCCCTATCTAATTGCTTTCCTACAAAATCTGATACTGCTCCCGTAAAGTTAGTACCGAACTTTTTAGTTAAGGGCCCAAGTAATTGAACTCCTTTAACCCCTATAGGGAACAAGGTGCCTCCGATAACTGAATTGGCCAAGGTTTGCGAGATAGAAATATCTAGGCTTTCTTGTGCCCTTCTTGCATTTACTACAGTGCTTTCTACTAGAACATCTCCTACGATATTAGCGGTTATTTGCTTAGTTATGGGGGCCTTAAATGCTGAAGCAGCTAATTTAGCCCCTACAACTTTTGCGACTCCTGCTGATCCAATCGCTATTCCTGCAAAAGCGTTAAAGGGGTCAGTTATATGGAATACTGTCTCAGCAGCAAAATTGGCCGTCTTAAAAGGGAAATTAGAAAAGGACAATGGATCGGAGTTTCCTTCTTTTTGTATCCCTTTTAAAATAGAACGTCTTTGTTCTCTTTGATTCGCAAGTTCTAAAAACTTGCGCCCTTGAGGGGTTTTAAATCTTCCTTTCAATCTAGGGAACTCTAAGTCAATAGAAGGACCATCTAAAAATTCTTTACTTCTGTTTTTAGCATTTTGAAGTTCCATAAAACTAAGAGCAGAATGTAAAGGGGTATTCTCTATTCCCAAAGCTAAAGAAGCCCCTAGAGTTTTTAGGCCAGAAGGTTTAGGCTTATCGAAACGAGCCCTTCCTGTAACTTCAATTATTTTATTATAGTCTAATCCAAAACTCATGGTAGAAGCTCCCAAGGAATAACAATAATTTCCCCATCTATATCTTTAAGAGGAGAAAATCCAGTAGAAGTCTTTTTACCCCGAGTCAAAAGATTCTCTTCTCCTAAAGAGTCATTTCTAAATAAAAATGAGACTCCATTGCTTTTAGGGGAATTAACTATTGTAGAATTTTCTCTAACTAGATCAAAAAAATCTTCTTCTGTCCCGCCTGTTTGTATTTGAAATTGCCTGGGACTTATCCCGAACTTTCTAAGATTTTCATCTAAAAATAATTTATCAAAAGATTCTTCTAGGGATTCAGCATCTCTTTCTATATCTGTAGGAGCTATAACCATAAATTTTCTGTTAATGGATCTATCAACTACAGGAACCATGCTGGAGTTTACAATAGTCTTTACTGCCTTTTTAACTGAACCGCCTACATTGTTCCGCGTAGATGAAAAAGGGTCCATAAAAATTCTCATGGACTCAGTTACCACCGCCTCTCGAACTTCTTGAAATCTTTTATTATTTCTAAAAGCACTGTATACAAAATCTAAGTCCCTTAATTCTCTATCTACATGCAAATTAAGATTGGACCTATTAGAACTAATTAAAGGATCAGCATCAAAGTTTTTCTTTATGCTGTTATCTGAAGCATTGGAAATTATAACTTTTTGAGATTGTATATTATCCATTTCAGCGGCCAAAGTAAATGCGGCCCCAAATAAACTATTTACCTCTTCCATTTCATCAAAAGCTATTCGGGCCATTTTCATGCCATGTTTATTTTTAAAATTATTTAACTCTAAGACTTTTTGTTCCACTCCTTGCGCCTCTAATATTTTTGAAGATTCTAAAGTGGCTTCGTTTTTATCTAAAAATTGAGGATTCGGTAAGCCAAGTTTTTCTTGTTTTCTAAATAGCTCCGCATGAGGTAAAGTTCCTACTATTCCCCTAACATATTCTTTAGGTTTATTAGCCCTCATTCTGTCTATTCGGCCAATAGAAGATTTAACCATCTCTTCATATTTTTTAACGTCAGCAGCATTAGCTATTGTTTTCTCAGGTAGAGGGATGTCTGAATTTTTAAAAGTTAAAAAGTCCTCTTGAGGCATTGTATTAGTGGCACGTATTAAGTCTCCCGCTTGAATAGATAAATCTATCTCTCTAATCAAATCCTCTTTATCCTTACTATCAGGAATGCCTGTCAATTTTGATGCTACTTGATTAGAAAGAACAAAATTAGAATCTGCATCAATTACAGGCTCCATATTGATAACGGTAAGATTTTTAACGTCCTCTTTAAGCCCTTTCAGTAATTGTTTTTGTCCCGATTTTAAACTATTTATCATTTGCGTTCGATAACTTTTAGATTCTTGAGCAGACATACCTTTAAACAATATTTTAGTTTGTGGATCCTTACCCGCTAAAAAGTTATCAATCTCTTTTATTTGTTTATCATTAGAAATTCCTGGCGTAACTACCCCTATTAAATCCTGGTTAATCACTCCTTGAATAGCTCCTCTCCTGACTGCATCTATTTTTTCATTTATTATCGCTTCGGTCGCATCCTTTCTGCCATTATAGAAAAGCTCCCTATTAGCTTCAACTAAAGAAACTTCAAGAGTTAATCCTGACGAAATATCTGTAAGATTAGGATTTATTAAAGCATCTTGGGCCATTTCTACTGTGCGATTACGATCAGAGGCCACAGCAACTTTAGACCGATTAAATCTTTCCGTATCTTCTGCATTTCTTAATCGATTATTCTCAGAGGCCACGATACTAGTATTAAAGGCCTGCAATGCTCTAGGAGTAGGCGCAGAAGATCTAATGCCCCCGAGAATTTCTTTTTGCCAATCACTATACGTTTTGGAATAGCCTCTAAAATCAGTTCCGGCATGTTCTTCTCTAAGGGATTCTAATTTTTTACGGGACTCTCTATTAAAAGTAGAAACAGAATTATTGCGATAATCTACAATTTCCGCTTGAGCACGCCTTTCTTCCAGAGCACTGACAAAGTTTGTAACTTGTCCTGCTAATTGACCAAAAGCTTTTTCTTTAATTCCCGCCTGACTTACAGGCTTAGTAGGATCTACAGTAGGATTTGGATTGACTCTAGTTCTAAGACCAATCAAAGGTATTTTGGCCATTTAAAACCTACCCGATGCTCTACCGGCAGAAACTGCACCGCTGAGAAATATAGACGCTCTTTGTAGTCTGCTAGCGGAGGCCAAATCAGAACCAAGACTCAAATCCACATCAGCACCTAGTTTTAATTGACGGGCCTTAAATTCTGCTTCTTTTTCATCTATTTCTAACTGACGGGAAAGTTTTCTATTTGTATCCTCCATAACTAAAAGAGCTGATCCCGTGCCTACATCGACCCCGCCTTTTATAAACCCTGCGGCTTGACTTCCCTGGAAGGCTTTAGCTTCTAAAGTTAACAAATCTTTATTAATAAAAAACCTGTCTAAAAGTTCATTAGCTTGTACTCTTTTTGCATGGGCATTTGCTTCCGCAGCAGCTTCTTGAGCATCAGACTCTTTTTTATTAGCATATAATTGCACGGCTGTGCCAACAATTATAGCAGCGGGTAAAAAAGACATATAGCCTCCTTAATCATAACTAACCCCTCTCATTGCTAGCGATAGTATCGTGCAAGGATAGGGCTGTTTAGACTCTAATAATACTCTTACTGTCTCATCTGGATTTTGGGCCAAATTAATTCTTTTACTACCCGTAAAAACATTACTCCCAAAACTTATAGGATCTATTTGACCGTTGACAACACCCACAGATAAATCAAAAGTACGAAAACACTTAACTGTAACTCTGTCAATTCTTTGAATAGATCCTTCAGAAAATCCAAAATCCCCTCCGGCCTCTATATCTACAGTTTCTATAGTAGAAGTGTACTTATATCCAAAAGCAAAAATATCAACATTCATTATGCCTACTGATGGAGAAATATCTACAAGTCCTGCACCATCAACAGGGAAATCCCCAATCACAAAACCATTCTTAGTAACTGTAACAGTCGTGTTTTTAAAATAATCTGGAGCTAAAGTAATTGTACTTCCAGTTGCTGGGAAACTTGTAATGAAAGCGGCATCTAAGAAATTTACGGGATTAGGGAAAGTTTCAGAAAAATCTAACCCCAAAGAAGGGTAAAAGAAATCATCCCCTATAGTTTCAAGAACAAACTTATCTGCCCTTTCAAACATCAAAAATACTTTATCTATTTCCTCAGTATTTAAAACGCAAAAACTTTCTACTTTAGATTCACCATTAAATTCTGAAATTCTGTGTCGGTGCCAAGATAAAAGCCCATTCTCTTTACTGTAAGATAAGCCTAAAAGAGAATTATTTTCAGTCAAAAGCCAAAGACAATCCCTAGAGGAGCTATACATTGCGTCTCTAAATTGATCTATATTGCTATCATCATTCCCTCTATACATGTGGTCAGAAAGAAGATTTAAGTCTAAAGAAATATTAGAACCGTTATTTATAGAAAATCCAAAAGATCGAACTCTTCGGCCATCATTAGTTATATAAATAACTTCATCACCTATAGTTTCAGTTCTAAAAGGTTTCCCTCCGTAACTAGTTTGGCGTGAAACACTTATCGATAAAGGGCTAAGAATACGATCATGACCTGTGGCCACATACTCCCCAGCATTTGACCCGACATTTAATACCCTTTGAGAATTTAACCAAGTAATGAATTGTGTCTTAGTAGACCCGATTCTATAAGCTATTGGATCGTTTTCGGAAATATCGCCAAAATAAAAGCTACCGGAAACATCAGTAGCAGATCCTTGATCCTGTAAAAGCCTTTCTTGCATAAACAGAAAGGGATTGCCTGCCAATGATCCCCAGAACTTACCCGGCTCCGTTTTAGTATTAGCGTAAAAAATTCTTTGCTCAAAATACGCCATTGTTTTAGGATAACCCTTATCCCCAGACCAGGCGGACTCTGCCCAATTGGTTGAAGCGGACGTGGCCCCTAAATCAACTAAAACGGTACACGTCGCTGTGTTGCCGCTTGTAACTGTATTTACCGCAAAAACACCCTCTGTTACTCCATGAACTACTTTGAAAAATGTAGTGTCATTCATAGAAGCATTGAAAATCGCTATAGAAGAAGTTACCGTAATAACTCCAGTAGTTCCTGAAAAAGTGAAACTTGTTCCCGTAATATTCCTATCTAAATAAGGAACTCTTAAAAAAGAGTCTATTTGAGGGATAGATTCGTCGAAAAAAGGGAAAAATATAGTTTGGATAGTTACAAAGGTATCGCTTACAAATCTAAGACTAAAAGGGACTTGAAGTCCATCTGAATGGCAAAAAAGCATTGTGTCGCCGACATTTAGAAACGTCCACTTTCCTGCGCGAGAATTAGCAATAGGAAATGCTGTGTCATTTATTACTGTGCGGTCAGAAACTTTAACTACTCTAATATTTCCCGTAGATAAAGGGACAATAGAAGCCTCTTCAATAATTACAATATATCTTTCTTTGCGGGAGTCTTCAAAAGGGAAAATGGCAGGGCTTGCCCCTCTTTTATCTAATTCTTTAAAGAATATTGTACCTGGCCTTTTAGTCACGCCTCCAGTAATTAATGGAAGAAAGTTTTCACAAAGTCTTAGACCTCTTGCATACTCTTGAGCGTCAATTCGACCCAAGGCCCTATCGGAAATCTCGCCGTTATTAAAATTTGTTTGAACATGATTAAACTTGGACACTTGCCCTACCCCTACCCCTTATACGTGAATTAGACCATAAGTCATCTTGTATTTTATCCAATTTACCTTCTTGACCGTCAATGCCTCTTGCATCTTTAAGCCAACGCAAAGCCTTTTTGTCCATTCTTTCCCCAACGCTATTACTTTGAATAAGGGGATAGGCCCAATCAGCCGCAAGTCTATACGCTAATGCTTCTGAAAAGGAGCTACTATACTCCGAAGCATTCGTATCTGAAGAAATATATTGAATATCTACAATTTCACTAAAAGATAGGAGTACCCGACCTTCAACTACAAAATCTTCCTCGCTGAAGGACTTTCGGACTCTTAAGCAATCCGCAGGCAGTTGAAAGGCAAAGTCATACTCAAATAGAGGAGGATCAGGTAATTTTGCTAACGTAACTCGTCGCATTGCAAAATTCCAGTAGTGACTTTCAAGCAATTCATCCCTTATTTTGGTAAACTGCTCTTGGCAGATTCTTGCGGCTTTTGAAGTATCGCTAAATGAGTTTATGCGCTCTACCCCTATTTTAATAAGGGCAGAATTGCATATAGATAAATCGGTCGCCATCTAATCTCCAAATTAAGATTCTAGCATGTAAAAAACGAACATTTCTATAATGTTGTTAGTGGTCGTCGAAGCCTCTGTACATTTTGCAAAGATTTGGGCCCCACCAAGACCAACTTGCTGGCCAATACCAACATCGCCTGCCAAGGATCGTTTGAATACGGCCTGTCCACCAGCATCTGCCTGGTTAACAAGAGCATTTTGATCCTCCACAAGAGCGGTTCCGGCCTTATTAGTAAAGGCTTTTAAACCCATATCCAAAATTCCAGAAGCCCCCATTGAAGTATCAATCTTAATAGCAGCATCTACAATTTTGGCCCCCTCAGGAATAAAAGGCCCTAAAATTTCGTCCCCGTTGGCCAAAACAACACCAAGGGTAGACATATCGTATTTTTCACTAACGCATTTGACCCGGGTATCGACTTCTGAAGGATCAGTTTTCTCAATTGGAAACGCCTGAGATTTAGCGTAATTTAGACCATTTAAAATTGCCATATCGTTACCTTTCAGAGGCCTAAGCCCCCGATTAAATTAATATTACAAGACCACCAAAATTATTCAATTACGATAATCTCGATTACCTTTTCCTCTTCCATTCGAACTGAACCAACAGAATGCTCGACAAATACTTGCGTATTCATCTTTTTGTCACGACGAGGACCAACATCAACGAAAAGATCCTCTCCAGTTACGGAAATCATCCCATCACCAATCCAAGCAAAACAACGCCTTGCTCCTGCGGGCAGAGCAGCACCGGCCCCAACATCGCCAGTCACTAAATCGTAATTCGTTACAGCGGCAGTTACAGGGAGTCTTTGAGAGCGGATAAAATTGAAATTCATGAAAAAGTCAGTTTTACCCTGAACCAATGCTTTAACTACTGCAAAATCTTGATCAGTTAATTGAGGATCACGAAGCAAATTTTGACGTTGCTTTCCAGAGATTGCAAAGTATCTGATTATTTCTTCATCAATGTCAGCTTCATCGAATTTTGCTTGAACTAGAGTTAAAGTAAATACGTTAAGACCTACGGCCCCTGTTACACCATCTTCATCAATAGCAACAATTTTTTGTGTATCAGGAAGAGGAACAGCAATAGTACCTTTTTTACCCGTAAAAGCATTTCCAAGAGCAGCAGCAATAAAAACGTCATCTTTTTGACGGTTTAAAGACATAATAGCTGATTGGACATAAGCGTCATCAGGGTTAATAAGTAATCGAACACGATCTAGTCGATCAATCATGTCCCCCCATTCTGTATCCTCAAGAGTTACAGATCTACGAGAATGAGGTGTATTTAGAATCGGTGTATCACCATGACGCTCAGTAACTGGTTGTGCCTCAACTACTCCGATTCTCTCATAATTATCCTTTTCGGATGCTTGAGTCTCCATGCGAGACTTACCGAAAAGACGAGCTTTCTTTTGTTGTGAAAGCATATAAATGTTGTTTTTAAAGCCTTCAACAAAGGCAGTGGTTATTTGAAAAGACATAATATCCTCACTTTAAGTTTATAAAATTTTTTTATCGGTGAAGTGTCCCAAAGGATTCAGCCTAGAATTGCTTTGTTTGGGCCGGAAGGGTATCCGCAATGTCTTAATTAAATAATAAAGCCAGAACTTGAGCAAAGTCAAGTTCCGGCCCGGAAGTAAAAAAAAGAAGCGGTTATTTATTATCTCGCACTTATTACTGTTTTACCATGTAATTGCTCAAGCATCCTCTCCATTTCTTTACGATAAAAGTTTTGTTGCGGGTGGCCGGAAATTCTAAAAGGGTGTTTCTCATCATAAAAAGAATTTATTTTATCTTGAATCTCTTCAGGGGTACTGCCACTAGTTCCTTTTACTTGAGGATCAAACTTATCTTCTAGAAGACCAGATCCAATCCTTTGGAAAATATCCGTCAACAAAACAGATTCCATAAATCCCTGGTCAGTAAGAGAATCTATTTCTTCTTTAGAGGCAAATTGTTCTAAACCTCTACCCGCTAATTGCACGTTATGCTCGTACTTTTCGCCCCATTTTGTCTTAAGTCCCTCAATTTGAGTATTTCTATCCGCAAGAGCTGCATTTGTTTGTTCCTCTGCACTTGTGTGATTACTTGTATTCATATAATCAAAAAGGGCTTGAGCTTGTCTAGGTAGAATCCCATTATCGTGGGCCACCTTTTTAAATCCGTCTAAGAGGCCGCTATCTTTTTGGCCATCCGCTAGATTATTTTTGATGTCGTATTTTTCAATAGTTTCTGGAACACCTAATTTTTTATACGTCTCTTTCCATTGATCCGTTGTAAATTTTTCGTTAGGTACTAGCATTTTATCCGCACCTATCTGGCTAGAGGCATGTATCAAAGCTTTAAAGACTTCATTATTTTTAAATTTTCCTGTAGTGGTATCAAGATACTTTAATAGTGTTTTATTCCCATGATACTCTTGATCCAATCCTTCTGGATATTCGATAGTAGCCGCGCCGGAATCATCATCACCCCCAGAGCCACCGCCACTGTCGCCTCCACCAGAGGTACCGTTAGAATCTCCACTAGTTCCGCTACCCCCATCAGTCTCTCCTCCGAGGTTAAAATTACCCTCTTGATTCTGTAATACTAGTACAAAAAATGAATACAAACTTAATAATAATTTTTTCATAGGTTATACGCCCTTTCGTTTTCTTTTTGTTGCTCAATAAATTTTATTACCTGTTCAATATCGCGGTTAATTTGCTCTAAGATATAGACTACTAATTCCCTTTGACCTTCATTTCTTGAAGTCTCTTCAGGGCTAGAACCGACTGTCTTAGTAAACATTCGCCCTGCCCTCATTAGATCATAAAGAATTAATTTACCGTCTTCTGTTTCAAAAAATGACTGATACGCTTTGATTAAATCTAGTTGTTGATCCCCGCTTTTCTTTTTTCTTCTCGCCATTTAGCCTCCTTGAGCTTTAGTTAAATCCGCGGCCGTTTTAGCGTTTGCTTGATTAGTTTGTTCCTCCGCCATGGCCTCTTCTTCGTTATTTCTATCCTGTCTTATCTCCTCTACTTCAGAATCCTCTCTAAAAATTCTCTGATCTACGCCAAACAATCGCGCATTTAATTTTATAATCTCCTCAGAATTTATAATGTCAGCAGCGTTAGGTTGTATTTGAATGGCCACAGCAGAAGACTCTATAAACCTTTGCACATTAGTCGCGTCTGCCACTCTTTGCGCTTTAGCTATTTGAGAAGAAAAGAATACATTTAGCTGCCCATCTTTTACGGCCAAAATAGGTGGAGGATTCTCAGGCAAGACTTTCTTTCTGCCCATGATAGAAATTAAACGAGCTATCAAGGGTTTTAAAAGTTCAAAGTGTTGACGGCCAAGAATGGGGCCCAACAGACGTAGTTGTTCTTCTACTCTTTGATTAACCTCGGTTGCGGTCATTTGCGGTCCTTCTTTTAATTGAAGTTGATCAATAAAGAAGGCCTGTTTAATACGGTCCCTAACATCACGGAGCATTTCTAATCCAATACCAATATCCCCTCCGGTCAATAGAGGGAATATTCTATCCTCGGTCCCTGAACGATACGAATTTAATCCTCCGGGTATAGTATTAACTCTTCCCATGATACCATCATCAGGAATCATAAGAGGAGGATCTACAGTTTTCTGAGCGGATCTAATCGTTGTTTGCATCATACTATTAAGCATACGAATATCGGGCAATGACTTCATAGCAGGAGAGCGACCATAAGTCTCTCCAGAGGATTTTATCCAACGACTAATAATATAGGGATTCTCATCAAAGCCAGACTCTTTAAGAATTATATCCCTATCAATCCAGACATGAATAGAAGCAAACTTTTTATTTCTTTTATTTAATTTACCAAATTCAATATCTGTACGAGGCATAATAATGTGTACTGTCCTTACGGGCTTATTAAAATCTTTTTTAAGTTCTTCTGCGAACTCTCCAAATGCATCTTCTCCAAAACGCTCAAACGCTTTTCTAACTGAAATAGTATCTTCTCTAAACACAGTGTCTATAATTCCTTTAGAGTTTTCTAGGACATGCAATTCAAAAATAGGTATAGAAAGGAATCGAAAAATATCTTCTGTATCTTCAACAACTAAAATAGCTCCTGTACCGAAAGAACCTAAGTCTATATAAAACTCATGAATCTCTGTCTGAAAATTTGAATTATTTAAAAAGTCGTGAATGTTTCTAACTAAAAGTTGAAGATACTTTTTAACTTCAGGATCGTTATCCACTTCCTCTTTATTAGTAGTCAATGAAAACCATTGGCCAGCGGGATTAGTTAACATAGAATGAAGTGCAGAGGCCAACAATTCATTGAAGTGTTCGGGAGAACCATCATATAAATGATCGTTCTTCTCATCCCCTTTAGTTTTATGGAATTTATCCGTAAAAATTTGATCTTTACTAGGAACAACGTAGTCGGCAATCTCCGCCCAAGTGGTGTCCCAATTACGTCTAAGGGACTTTGTATCCTCATACATTTTAATTAATTTTTTAGCTTTAGCCTTTTGGCCAAATTCTTCAGGAGAAGGGGCCATAGGGGTTTCGGGCGCATTGTTACTCAATACCGTCCGCTTACTGGGAATAATTACTTTTTTACGAACCATTCTTTTATCTCCCAGATAAAAATATTGATCGGCCTGGAAGGGCCACTCTTCTTTGGATTGACCTTCTTCTCTTCTCAAACACTTGCGCCAATTTATCTAGTTGCGAAGTACCTCCAGAAGATCCGCGAATGGCCCCAGGAGTAGAGACTTTAAACCCTTCAAAACCTTCCCTTGGTAAAAATGAAGTAGATTGGGTATCTCCGGCCAATAAAAAAGACTTTAGGCTATTTTTTAAAAAAATACTACTCCCTCTAGTGTTCTTTCTTTGATCTAAATTCGGCATAAACTCTCCTATGCGGACAAGGCCAATTCGTTATATTTGCCATCCGCTACTTGTTGTTTCCCTCGATTCCTTCTCGGATCATTAGGAAAATAAGAAATACGATCATCTAGTGAGGAGTATCCAAAACTATCTGCCCCATGAGAAGACCAATCATGTTTTGGAGTCTTTTTGAACATCATTAGCTTACCATCGTACTCCTTTTGGTAATTGTATAGGCAATCTAGGCCTCTTGCACACTTTTCTGCATCAAACCATGAGTTTTTTAGTCGATCACGCGACGCATTTATACGATCTTCGATACTTTGGCGTGTCTGTATCTCCACATTAAGTCCTTTTGCTCTTGCAGATTCTTGCCTAGACACTCCGGTAATAAAATCCTTTGCCGCCCCATCATGCGGCCAAACATGTCTACCGTATTTATAGCCGTATCCTTTAATCTCTTCGCTCCCGTCCTCATCAATATTAGTGAGGCGATTAAGTTGCTCTTTTGCTTCAAGGAGGCGAATATAATGATCTACACCCCTACCGTTATTTTCGTAGTAGTCAATATACCTGTATTGCCCTCCAATTTTTTGGATAAACCAAATTGTACACTTATCGCCAATGCCTAAATCCCAAAAGGTATCCACGGGGTACCGACTATCGTAAGGTACAGAACAAATTCTCCCTTCTTCTCGTAATCTATTAAGTCTATGTCCGAAATAAGCCCCTATAACGGCGGCAGTAAAAGAACACTCAAGCTCTTGTTCTATTTCCTCGGGAGATAAGTCCTCCCGCATATCGTCTAATTCTTCTCGATCTAAAATTCCAGTTTCAGAGGCGCGATATATGGCGGTAAACCAATTACTACATACTAGATACTTACGGTATTGATTATATCTATTTTGTTCCGCAGGATCTAAATCCAAAAGCATCCGGTTGAGATCTATATCTGAGGTATCGTTATTTATTCCTAAACGGCGATTAATCATTAACTCAAAATGAGCTTCCTTTTTAAGATCACGGTCCATTAGGTATCTTTTCACATAAAGTTCATTGGCCCTGCCTTTTTCGTATCTATGGTAAAAATGGTTTTGTCCTTTTGGGGTGCCTATAAAGATGGCCCATGGTTCAAGAGGACAACCACTCATGTCCATATAAACGCCCATATCTCTTGCGGTCTTCTTTCTATCAGCAAGGGCCGGTCTAACAATCTGACCCCAAAGTATGGGGTCACATTGGGCAAATTCATCTAGTATGCCCCCGTCGAGATAGATCCCACGTAAATCATCGGGTGCGTCCGCACCTATAAGCATAAGTTTTATAACATCGGGGTCTCTATCTCCTGTTTCGGGACAAATTCTCCCAGGTCTTGGAATATAGATAGTTAGTTCCGTCTTGTTTACTTTAACGCCCGGGATATTTCGCGTATAATCTACAAAGTATTGCCAAGCTATCTTTTTCGCTTGCTTGTAAGTAGGGGCTATATAGGCATATTGAGGATTTCTTAAAGGATTCGAGAGCCCTCTATGTAAGATCTCATTGATGGCTAGTACCGTTTTACCAAATCTACGATGGCATACTAAAACATTAAAACGCTTTAGCGCACCATGAATTAACTTTTGGAGTCTACGGGGCTTATAGCCCGTACCTATCTTCTTAATCATTAAAGATCAGTTAGATCCTCAGGCGGGACTGGGCCTAAGGTGTCTTCGGTGGTCCCCAAAATTTCTTTATCCGCATTTACTAGCAAAGCAAGAAGAGTTTCTTTTGAGGCATTCCCTTTAAATTCTATTTTTCTTTCAGTTAGTGCCTCTTTTAGACTAGATGCGGTCATAAGAGTATAGTCCTTTTGCACTTTTGTCGCAGGTTCTTCTTTTTCTTCTAATATGTTTTCTACCTTTTTAGATGCCGCCGGAGCTTTAAAAGGCTCAAAGCCAGTATCAGTTAAGATTCTCTTTTTCATAAATTCTACCCTCATTAAAGTTTTACGTAAAAGACTAAAATACAGTAAAGGCGCAAGAGTGTAACACTGCTATGCGTCACCTTAAGGGGCCGGGAGGTATTTTGGGTCAAGGAAACTAGGGAACATTCTATCCTTATTAGTGCCTTTGCTAGGAGGTAGGGATTTTTAGTAGGGTTAGTATACAGTTGGGGTGCTTTTAAGCGTAAAGTAGTTAGTATACAGTTGGGGTGCTTTTAAGCGTAAAGTAGTTAGTATACAGTTGGGGTGCTTTTAGGCGTAGGGGGGAAAGGCCGTTTTGTAAAAAATCGTGCTCTTTTAGGGTAGGGAAAAGGCCGTTTTGTAAAAAATCGTTCTCTTTTAGGGTAGGGAAAAGGCCGTTTTGTA
>Ga0114934_10000203_pt1 | contig 37305 bp, 17 predicted proteins | sample 4SBtaG_2_FD_99695 | JGI IMG/M metagenome (GOLD analysis project Ga0114934, IMG submission 99695) | Deep subsurface microbial communities from Kolumbo volcano to uncover new lineages of life (NeLLi) - 4SBTROV10_white metaG | ecosystem: Environmental > Aquatic > Marine > Volcanic ...
CGCTGTTCTGGGTGGTAATCGTGCCAACAATCAAACCCGCACCTGTAATGGTCGAGGTCGCCATAGCCTGTGTTTGTCCTGTTACACTCGGCACCAGTACCGGTGCAGGACCGTCAGAAATCACCAGATCCACCGCACTACCCGGTGCTACTGAGGCACCGGAAACCGGTGTCTGACTGATCACATTCCCGGCAAGAACGGTGTCACTGTTCTGGGTGGTAATCGTACCAACTAATAGCCCTTCGTTTGTAAGGGTTAATGACGCCACTGCCTGAGTCTGTCCAACCACTCCCGGCACCAGTACCGGTGCAGGACCGTCAGAAACCACCAGATCAACCGCACTGCCTGGTGCTACCGAGGCACCAGAAACCGGAGTATGGCTGATGACGTTCCCTGCGGGAACAGTGTCGCTGTTTTGGGTGCTAATCGTGCCAACAATCAAGCCCGCACCTGTAATTGACGAAGTAGCCAATGCTTGAGTCTGTCCGGCCACACTCGGCACCAGAACTGGTGCAGGACCGTCAGAGATCACCAGGTCCACCGCACTGCCCGATGCTACTGAGGCACCCGATACCGGGGTCTGACTAATAACGTTCCCTGCGGGAACAGTATCACTGTTCTGAGTGGTCACCGTGCCAACAATCAAACCCGCACCTGTAATAGTCGAGGTCGCCATTGCCTGAGTCTGTCCAACCACTCCCGGCACCAGTACCGGTGCAGGACCATCGGATATCACCAAATCCACCGCACTGCCCGGTGCCGCCGAGGCACCGGAAACCGGTGTTTGGCTGATGACGTTCCCAGTGGGAACAGTTTCACTGTTCTGGGTGGTCACCGTGCCAACAATCAAACCCGCACCTGTAATAGTCGAGGTCGCCATTGCCTGAGTCTGTCCGGCCACACCCGGCACCAGTACTGGTGCAGGACCGTCAGAAATCACCAGATCCACCGCACTACCCGATGCTACTGAGGCACCGGAAACCGGTGTTTGACTGATTACATTCCCGACAGGAACAGTGTTACTGTTCTGGGTGGTAATCGTACCGACTAATAGCCCTTCGTTTGTAAGAGTTAATGACGCCACTGCCTGAGTCTGTCCAACCACACCCGGTACCAATACTGGTGCAGGACCGTCGGATATCACCAAATCCACCGCACTGCCCGATGCTACTGAGGCACCGGAAACCGGTGTTTGGCTGATGACGTTCCCTGCAGGAACAATATCACTGTTCTGGGTGGTCACCGTACCGAGGATTAGACCCGCACCGGTGATATTTGATGTGGCCAAAGCCTGGGTTTCTCCAACCACACCCGGTACCAATACTGGTGCAGGACCGTCGGAAACAACCAGATTCACCGTACTGCCCGGCGCCACGGAGGCTAAAGCGGCGGGGATCTGACTGATCACGCTACCCGCTGGTACAGTCGCACTGTTCTCCAGGGTCACTGTACCAACCACTAAACCCGCGCTGGTTATATTCGTTGTGGCTAATGTTTGGGTCTGGCCGCCTACATCTGGAACAGATACCGGTGCCGGACCGTCGGAAACCACCAGATTCACCACACTGCCTGGGGCGACGGAGACACCGCCAACCGGTGCCTGACTAATGATATTCCCGGAGGGAACAGTGTCACTGTTCTGATGGCTCACAGTAAACAGTAAACCTGTACCAATAATGTTTGATTGCGCCAAAGTCTGATCCAAGCCTACAACTCCCGGTACAATGACGCGATCCAATACTGCAATATTGAACGGCTGAGAATGTTCAGCCAATGCAAGATCGTTCACTGTCACCGTAACAGGATAGATCCCCTGATCACTAAACCCCGGGTTCAAAATGACCGAAGCGATGCCATTCGCAGATCCATTCAGAGTCGCAAAGCCAGGCAGACCGGTATATACAAAAGAAATCGTATCCCCGCTATCTACATCTGTCGCTGTAAATTGTAGTGTTCGCGAATTGCCTTCAGGTATTATTACGTCACCGATAGGATTTAAGACAGGCGGGTCATTTACCGGCGTAATATCGACTGTGACATCTTCACTGACTGTATTAGTCCCATCATCAACCTGATAAGAAAAAGTATCGACTCCGTTAACATCCGCATTCGGCATATAAGTAACCGTATTTGTCGGATTGATTACAACAATGCCTTTTTCCGGAGCTGTAACCTGAATTACATCTAACACATCGTCAGCATCAGGATCGCTGTCATTCGCCAATACATCGATCTCAATTGCAGTATCTTCAGGTGTTGTAACATTATCCGGTTGGGTAACAGGCGGTTTATTCGCACTTCCCGGTATCTGAATAAGGATTCTCAGTTCGGCCTCATCCTTAAATACACCACCAACCCCCGGTGTAGATTCGACTACCGTAGCAATATCCGGGAAACCGTCACTATCCCAGTCACCGGTAACCATGGCACGAGGCCCACGACCGGTGAGGAAACTTTCAACGGGTAAAAATGTGCCATCGCCCAAACCAAGTAACAGATGCACCTGATCAGAATCATGATCAACCGCGACGATATCCACATGACCGTCGACATCGATATCATTCACGCTGATATCCTGTATCGTAGTATCAACCGTAGTCAAACTGCTGGTCACAAAACCACCACTGGTGTTTTGCAAAGCCACCTGGATATCGGTGGCATTGGCAAACACCAGGTCTTTACGGCCATCGCCGTTAAAATCATCCGATGCCACGGCAACTCCGTTAGGAGTCGAAATCGTAACAGTTAGCAAACGGACAAAAACTCCAGCCCCGTCATTCCTAAACACGCCCGAAGTAGAAACCAGATCCATATCTGTATCATTATCCAAATCGACGGCAACCAGTTTCTGATGACCCGAACCTACTCCACTGGACGGAACCTGGGTCTCAACCGCTGCCGATAACAAGCCACCCGTTGACAGATATAAACTAATAGGCCCTTTGAAACTACTGTCTCCCACCGCCAGATCCGGCGTTCCATCACCGTCGAAATCGGCGGCCACAACCGACACAGGTTGTCCTCGGCCATTGAACTCGTAGGGCGAAGTAAATCCGCCCACGCCATCACCATGAAACACTGCAATTTTTGGAGACGTGCTCGAACCCTGAACACCGACCACTACAAAATCATTGTGTGCATCTCCACTGTCACGAAATGCAGCAATCCCGAAAGTGTTTAACAATATTGGGAATGGATCCGCATTCGCAAATCCACCAAGACCATCACCGAAATTGACATTGATCTTACTGTCGCCTACCGCTGTACTTGATATCAGATCCGCTAAGCCATCATTATTAAAGTCACCGGCAATAATGGCCCTCGGACCCTGCCCGGACAAGTTAAACGCGGTGCTTGGCTTAAACTCAGCTGCATGTGCAACCACTGAAACAAAAATACCAATAACCAGAAACAGACAGCATAAACTAAAACGCGACGTCTCTGGATATGGCGTAATATTTTCCCCATGCTGACCAATATTTGGTCTGCAAACCCGACTTAATTCATACGAATTTTTCACTTTCCTGCCCCATATTCGGTTTTCGAAGGAAAATTCAAGGTCAACCTTATCCGCCGGCGCTCACGACCCAGGCTCCCTTCAAATATTACTTTTTTTATTGTCTGGCGAAGCCCAATAATCCAACATCCAAAAGCTACCAATTAGCCTATCCGTCCAGCCAATGGGCTTGCTTCCATACCACACTACATGCCAGCTATTTACAATATTAAGCTTGATCTATAAGCCATTGACCAATGAGGTCTCCACACCTTCCACGCCAACAACATTAATCGATACCGGCGTTGAGCCGAATACTGCCGCAACATTGCCTACAGCCCTTTGCCATCGGCCCTTGTCCGCTCGCCATTTCATGTTACGAAATATTTTTCCGCCATCCTGCAAGTCAATTCTCACGGTTAAGTCGGCGTTTTGCGCCAACGTACTGGATGCCCAGATCAGCAGAAAATCGCTACCGGAAAAATAATCTGCACGTTCAATTTCTATCGTCAGATCCAGACCGTTACAATCCTGATCTATACCATCGTGTTTGATTTCAGGCGCACCTGGGTAAATAGTGGGATCATTGTCGTTACAATCCACACCCGCGTGAAACCCATCAATATCAGCGTCTGTCAAATCATCAACGATAGAAACCACAGCAATATCCTGAAATCCGATTGCCGCGCCTGCGGTGGCATTCGATAGCAAAATACTAAAATTCTCATCGGGCTCTACGACATCATCATCAACAAGCGGGATACTGATGGATTGTCGAACCACTCCGTGTTTAAATACCAAAGTACCACTAACGGGCATGAAATCACTGGTGGCCACTGCTGAACCATCCACTGTCGTATAATCCACCGAAACTTCGCCTGAAGCGCCGCTGCTCCGATTAACATCGACGACAGCACTGGCGATACCAGTGTCTTCTCTGACCTCATAGGACTGAACGTCAAACTGCAATTCTCCGGGACTTGTCGTCGCCACATTGGTTTCCAGCCAGGTCAAAGCATCCGCAACCTGCAGGACACCATAACCGTAATCATGATCAGCCCCGATCGCTCCTAAATCAGCCACTGAATCAATGAGTGCAGCTTCTAGTTGGGATTCGGTGGCGTTGGGTACCGCGCTCTTCAGCAGAGCCAGTGCGCCACTGACATGAGGCGCCGCAAATGAAGTTCCATTGACAGAAATCGAGCTGTCAGGAAAAGTCCCACCGAAGGAAACATTGCTGGTAAATATGTTAACTCCGGGAGCAGTTAAATGAGGGAATATCCCGCCATTACAGGCAGATGGACCGCGGCTACTGAAACTGGAAACTGTTAAATCCGGATTTAACGAACCCACTGACAAGCTACCCGGCAGATTTCCAGGTGGCAAATCAGTGGCGGTATCGGGCCCTGAATTGCCGCCTGCGAATACCACAGATACATCGGCTTGCCGAAGCACAGCAATATCGTCCGAGAATTCCCCATCGCACTGATTAAACATTGTCGGAAAACCCCACGAATTAGATACAATATCGGGCACATCGCTGGTTGTAGATGGATTTCCATCTGGATCCAATATCCACTGGAATCCGGCATGAATCACGCTCAAGGGTGCAAAACCCGCATCGCTGAAGATCTTTACTCCTATCCACTGCGTACTGGGTGCCATTCCGATGCTGGTACCCGCTATTTCACCGCCGGCAATAATTCCTGCCACCTGGGTTCCGTGGCCATCACCGTCAAAAGGTATGGACGGATGCTCACCATGGGGATCAAACCAACTTTGAGTCCCACCTCGCCAGGAACCCGCAAGCGCATTGTGATTCGGATCCACCCCGGTATCCATTATTGCAACGACTGTATTTTGCCCCAAATAGCCCTGCTGCCAGACCTGATCGGCCTGTACTGCGGCCAAATTCCACGCCGGTGTTGCAGCCGGAGCAGCCAAAGGCGTCACCGGCATAGCCAGTTTGAAATCCTCAGTGATACTATCGACATTAACCATCGACGCCAAAGCCTCAACCATCCAAACCGGTACGCGCGCAGACAGACCATTGATCAGCCACAATTGGCGCTGCTTCTTTACACGCAGACTGCGTAATAATTTTCGAATCGGCTTTTGATCCACATTCGCCACAGTCTTTAACCTTCTTAATAAGCTGCGACGACGCAGCGAACGATTTTTGGACCTGAAAGATTTGACATTCACGTGACGCTTAAAGCGAATAATGACATCGACTTCTGCATCCAAATCCAGACTCTCGATACTACGCTGCAGTCGCGCGTCTACATCTGCAGCCTGCGTACTTAAAGACAGTAACATTCCGGCAACCAGGCAGCCGGCAAATAAAATTTTCATTGCCATAATCCTTGTTGATTGATTTATTGCACAACAATATGCTCGGCTTTAAAATCACCCATCACAACGGTCACCAAATCGCCGCTTTTTATATATCGCCCAGGATTGGCAAAAAATGTAAAATAGTTTTTATCGGCTTTAACCTGTCTTGTTCTGCTGCGTAACGGGCCCAGTTTTTTGGGGCTGGGAACCTGAAATTTGTAGCCGTCTTTTTCAGCAATCAGATAACACTTGGTGCGGCTGTCAAGTATCGACATCGCTTTTTCAGCGTCAGTCACCCTATAACGAAAATCCAACATCAAGCCGGCCGCAGATTTCTTAATACCCAGTACACGAACACCCCATTGATCATCCAATAACTCATTCTGTTCGTCCGCACCGATATTTACACCCGCATCCGTGGATAGTCCATCCATCTTATTAGAAGACGACTGACAGCCTGAAATGCCAGACATACAAGTTCCTGTAAAGATCACAGCGATCATAGTTTTGAAAATATTGTGTTTATTCATTTGTTGTTACCTCGAATTTTTTATAAACCCCTTCTCGAATAACAGATTCACCTCAATTGTGAATTTATTCGACAAGCCACTTATAAGTGCCACCGGAGAACTGGTAGAGATTGCTTCCCTACCAGTATCTTCAGTGACTTTATTATTTCCATTTTTTTAGATCATAACTACATTCCAATTGTTCAAACTTCAACTGCAAAATCACCATCCTCCGGTTTCGCAATAATCACGAAAGCCGGAGGATTTTGAGTCTACGGGGTTACGTTGATTTTAACTTTACCCTTTAAAGACAGCGCACCGGTATCATCGATCAGGATATACTTGAACTGATCACTGCCCGCGAATCCAGGTGCCGGGATATAAGTGACAGTCCCATCTCCGTTATAGTAGGCCTGTCCATTGAAGCGGGTTGCCTTCGGCGGATACATGACAAGATTGGTTCCATTGATCGCAGGCAAAATCGTACCCGGACCCGGAGGAACCGGATTACCAGTATCAGTCTGACGACGCCCCAGGATTCTGACCTCACCCAAACCTGGTATAACACCGACATCCAGAACCACGCCGTTAAAGTCGGCAGGATCCGCAGCGCTACCGTCATCGGTATCGTTCGCAAAGATATCGATAACGAGTCCAAGACTGTTACGCGTGGTCGTGGAAAAATCATCGCCAAGAAGCGGTGCCGCATTGACGAAAGCCGCCACGTTGACCGTGACAGTTGCCGCAACACTGTTCAATGAACCGTCAGTCGCCTCGTAAGTAAAGGAATCTACATATGGCCCCGTACCCGTTGGTGTATAAGTGATCGTACCATCAAGGTTCGCCACAGCTGTGCCATTCACTGCAGGAACGCTGACTGTGCCAAAAAAAACGGACAACAGATCGTTTTCTTCATCCGTATCGTTGGTCAGCACTGTGATAACAACAGGCGTCTGGTCGTCGGTGGCAGCACTGTCTGCAACCGCAACCGGCGCATCGTTAACCGGCGTAATGGTGATATTTACGGTCGCCTGATCGCTCAATGCACCATTGTCGATTTTGTAGACGAATGCATCGCCCACACTTTCGCTGCCGTCATGGGTATAGTTCAGCGTTCCCGATGCATTCAACGTCGCAGTACCACGGGCCGGCCCGCTGACCGGTGTGGTATCCAGAGTACCGGCTCCCACAGTGTCGTTTGCGAGCACACCAGACGGATTTGCACCAACGCCATCAGCAACCAAAGTGCCACCTTCTGCAACCGTATAGGAATCAGTGACCGCGTCAGGTAATGCGCCATTCGCGCCAACAGCCAAAAAAGCCAGCATACCACTGTCACCAAGGTTCACTCCATCGGTCAACCCGCCAAAACCGTCATAAATTGCATAACGATCATCCGCCGATGCAATCACGATAGCGTCTTTGGTTTGACCTGGATTCAACGTCGCTGAATTTTGATTGCGGTTATGAGGCAATGGCTTTGCGTCCCGGGCCACCAACTCCATGCGCAAATTGTTCAAAACCGGTGTATGTGTAAACAACCCGATATTAAACATTCTCAGCAAGGTACGTTCACCCGCCAGTCCCGCTGGTAAATCAGGATCAGCCGCTTCATAAGGCTTGCCGTTGACCAAAAAATGATCTGGCTGGTAGTCCACCGTACTGCTGACCACATCATCAACGCCGTCTGTACCATACAGATCTGCGGCAATATTACCATGCAGAGGTCCATCCACTTCGCTGTAGAACAATACCACTTCGTTATCATATGGAACCCCGGCATAAGCGACGCCTGCCGCTGAATCATGCACCATGGCGCCATACAGACCCATCTGCATTTGTACTGCCGGATGGGTACCGCTCTCATAAATATAACTACCGGGTGCAATCCCCGTCCAGTTATACACCGCAGTACCGCCAGCAGATGAAGTTTCGTGCGTAAACGAACGCACTCTGCGCAGACCCGGTGCTACTCCGGCTGTAGTATCAAACACCGGCACCATCGCCGCATCACGAAGTCCTGGTATTACCAAAGACGTCGGCGTCGCAACACCATTCATATCTGGAAGGGTGTTTGTCAGGGTAACATTGAGTACAGTATCACCGACGGGCACATCGATTCTCGGACCTGGAACTGTGATCGTACCATCACAAACTCCGGCCATGGCCCCACCCGAGGCATAACCCCACATAGGTACAATATCACCGTTGGGCATTGTCACCGTGGTTTCGCCTGCACACAGGCTTACATTTACCGCATTTGCCGAGCCTCCCGCTATCGCGAGGGCACCGAACAAAACTGCGGGCATCATTTTAGTTTTCATTATCTGTCTCCGTTATTATTCGTTGACGCTCAGCACTATGGAATAGGTACATCAGGATGTTCGACCAGCATAAAAGTCATCATGCCACCCGGAACAACGTCATTGTTACCCAGTTCTTTCTCTGAGTGGGAATGCCACATATGCGCCAAACCACCAAACAGATTCAACCCGCCCTCACCAGGAGGAAGCGTACCCAACTGACCCAGAAATTCGCTGCCACTCCAGAAACCACCAAAGGTTAGATCCTTCAACTCCGGTAAAGTCACCGGTAGTGGTACACCATGATCGTTACAGTCTTCGCCAGTAGTTGCATCGATTGCTGCAGATGCGACGAGTAAGCCATCACAAGTATGTGCGGTCGCGGTCGCGGTCGGATCACCATATATATCCCAGCCTATACCTTCGCCGGTCCATGTCCAGATGGCATCATAGGTCTGGCCCGGAACAGTTTTCAGCGTGTAGTCAGAACGACCTGCATCCGGTCCGGAAACACCCGGATTACTTTCCAGCATTCTGCCGTCCTGAGCAATCAGACGAAAGTTTGCACTGTGGGTATGAAAAGGATGCGCATGCCGACTGCCGCCAATCACCCGCATCAACACATTTTCGCGCGGATGGGTGCGCGGCAGACTGTTATACGGCTGACTCGGCTGCGTCGGTAAAAAAGCTTCCGCCAGGGTATCCGGGCCGTTGCGGCCGTTGATAAACCACAGTTTCGGGGTGTATTGGCTGAAATCCACCGTAGACTTGAAACCGAAGTCCACTCGCTGATGGATCTCAGGGTCCATTTCGCTAAGCAGGAACAGATACTCCTGATCATACGCAGTATCCACATGGTCGTAAGCCTGATTTGCAGCGGTCGGTCTGACGATCAGCGCACCGAACAAGCCCATCTCACGCTGCAGCGCCTGATTGGAACCACTGTGATACAGGTAAGTACCCGGGTGTGTTGCAGTGAAAGAATATTCCACTGTCGCACTAGGCCCATCACTCTCTAAAGTCAGGACACCGGTTGGACAAATACCAACTGTACAGATAGCGGTCACATTTTCCTGCCCCGGAAATACGATGGATACAGATTCATCGATACCGTTATTGGTCAGTGTAACCGTAACCCGTTCGCCCTGATTCACAATCATCGTCGGGCCAGGAAGCTGGGCCGCATTCGGATGACCCTGCACACCTTGAGAGTTATATCCCCAAATCAGAACACTGTCACCGTCTGGTGTCGGAATATTCGCTGTATCGGCGGAAAAGACAAAGCCGGGTCCAGTTACCCCATCGACCACTGCCTGCGCATCGAAGGCAACTGTCGTTAACAGCGACAGCATGCCCGCGGAAGCTAAGCGCGCGGTTTTTCTAAGTATAGTTTTCATTTATTTTTCTCCTGAGTCTCAATAAACTCTACGACTAAAGGATTGTGATCTCGGTCATCATGCCACCGAAGTCTTCCGCGCCGTTGCTAAGATGATGCAGGTTATTGGTATAAAAAAAGTATGTACCCGCGGGTATACCCGTGGTATCGACAAGCACATCATAGGCCTCGCCCGGATACACATTCACCGAGTTGGTTTCATAGCTAATATCTTCACCGCCCGGACCGCGAGCCTGTTCCGCCCCGTTGCCAACAACTTTCATCGGTAATCCAAGCGCAGTGACTGTGTAGCCATTGGTAACGTTCAGATTCGATATCCTCAATAGCAGCGTGTCCCCTGAAGCCACCTCTATGGCCGCAGTTTCAGGTTGTGAGGTTTTAAATGATGCGGGTGCATTCGCATATTCGGGAACAGCTGACTTAGTAGGATTCAAGCCATACACTGCCTCATTCGCAACCCAGGGATCGGGTAAGGTGGTATGCCGAAAAGTATCCGTCGCCGGATCCGCAGATTCGGGATAACCTCGACCATTGAGCATCGTATAGGTATCCTTCATCTCCGCGAAGGGCAAAGGCTGCGTATCGCGGCTGGAATCATGGAAGACCGGATCAAAGGAACCCAACTGAAGAGGCGCTTCGACGTCGTAACGTGTCGAGCCGTCGCCGTCGTTGTATACGTAACGGTCTCCGGCAGCATGAATATGGCCGCCGAGATTGGTCCCAACTGTGACGTTATCCTGCGCCGCATGCACGTAAAGATTACCCAGCATACCCATTTGCATGTGTTCGGTTGCCTCCACATGACAGTGATACATGAATGTGCCTGGCTGATTGACTTTATAGTAATAAGTCAGACTGGCCCCTTCATTGATCGAAATAGACCCTTCAGGAACCCCATCGAACACCAGAGACGCATTCGGAAAACCATGGAAATGCACGGTATGCGGGTCGAATAGATCCGGCCGCTGGTGAAAACCGGCATTGGTCAGAGTCAGATAAAACTCCTGATCCTGCTCCAATACGATTTGCGATGCTGAAAAGCTCGCCGCCAACGCTCCTGCTTCGATGACTTTTGATTCCGGAATTCCGGTCACATCGGTAAAGCTGAAGATAAACTGCTCACGCCCATCGGCCATGGTGATAAAACCTTCTCCTGCAACCAAATGCGTACATTTAGCATTCGGATGCTGGGGATCCGGAGCATCAATGATTCCGTCCTTTTCCCCAAAAGGTCCACCGGTATCACCGGGGCACTGGATAATCGCTTTCGCACCTGCGACCCCCGCAGCCCCCATAAGAGCCAAAGCAACTGCCGCCGCCAGGGGTGTTTTTAATTGTTTTTTCATGTTTCTTCTCCAATCAAACAAGACTGTAGAGTGGATCCGGAAGAGCAATCTCCCCCGGATCCAGCCCAAACGGATTATGGAATGTACTCGTCAGCACCCTGGTCGTAACGTGTCGGGGGTACCCCGTCTCCGTTAATCAACCTGGGATCACCATCGATATCGAACTTGGCTTCAACACCCGCATTAAACAGGTTTTGGCCAGCATCGATTGCTGCCGCACCCGCCGCCAGATGGTATTCCGGCGCTGCCAAAGCACCACCCGGTGTTGCATTGCAGGAAAGCAATCCAAGACCTGGCGCGTACTCAAGACCGAAACGAATGTCGATGAAATTACCGCCTTCATCAAACGCCGGCTGAGCCTGAACACTGGTCTTAACTTCCACCTGGTTGATACCCGTTCCCAGATCCGCATTCACCATCGGATTGATAAAACCAGCGCTGGCAACCAACTGGTTCGTTCCCACACCTGCATTAACACCGGTATAGGTTTCCGAGAACATCGTGAAACGAGGGTTCAGGGTATTAACCGCACCCAATACATCAAGATCATCATAGACCGGTGCATCTCCCCCGCCGATATTCGGTACCAGACCAAACACGGTAGGATCAAGCGTACTGACCTCAAAACGAAAAGTCCGATTATGATGGATAATGTTGTTTTTGAACGGTGCCGGACTCGAGAAACCCTGCTTAAAGATCGCAGGCGCTGTCGCAGGTATGAGATTGTTCAAATCCGCGCTGTTGGCTCGGGAAACAAAACCAGCCGGTTGCTCACTGGATGAATTCGGACTACCCGGTGTGAAGGCTTCACCTGCGGTCGCCGTACTGTCATTATTGGCAATGGTATTACCAACAATTCGTGTACGAATTGCATCCTGCAGAGAGATACCGCCTCCGGCCAGACCCGTCGTATTGTTGGTAACCATGTTATTGTACAGATCAACACGATACCAACTAAAACTGTCGGTGGGACTGTTAAAAACATCCTGACCGTTGACCGATGACAAACGTATTCCACCGCCATCACCCGCACCCGCCAGATTGCCTTGAATATAGTTGTCCACTATCTTCACATGACCGCTACCCGGCGATAGATGCTCCTCCGCCAGATTCGGTATTGCGCAGATATCGGTTGCCCCGCCCGTACACTCAGGTCCACTCGGTAATGTACACTGAACTTCGGTAACAGCACACCTGGGCACACGCAGTGTTGTCGGCCCTTTACCACCAACGAAAATACCACCGCCCGATACAGTTCTACTCTGTACAAACGACTCGTTGAAGACAATCTTGTTACGCGCAATTGTCGATGTGCGATTAACAAGCTGTCGAGCGCTGAATCCAAAGTGAGCAATACCGCCACCATGAGTGGAGGCAAAGTTACCGCAGATATTGTTGTCTTCAACCCGGTATGACGTACTACCGGTATACATAGAGACACCACCACCTGCACCCAACTGGCCACCGTTCATGGACACATGGTTATGATGGATATTCACACGAAGATTACGCGCGTCACTGTGAACCAGCACACTCTGAGCCGCTCCAGTAGGAACTTCTGTCGTCAAAAATGCGTGTCCGACACGAATACCACCGCCTTCGTTACCGTGGTTGGTACGCACCCGGTTGTTGGAAATTTCCAGAAAATCGGCATAACCGTTCACCAGAATACCACCACCCGCGTTGGCACCCGTCACTGTCAAGCCATCGATACGAGGCTTGTTACCATTGGTGTAATCATTACCTCCACCGTCAACTTCACCGACAACCAGAATACCCGGGCCTTCAGCGGTCACAAACAGATCCGGTTCCCCTCCGGGACCGACACCGACTTCCTGACCCGGTACCAGATCAAACTCCTGACCGTCGATACCGTTAGCCGCTGCATAGGCCACAGGACTCTGTGCACCCGAATACAGGGTATCCACTTTGTTGCGCCAGGCTACAAGCTTATTAGACGGAAATTTAGTCGCGTTGATGGTTGTTACCAGCGCGCCCCAGCCTTGAAGCTTGATTGGCTTATACATCACCACCAATTCATCGTAAATCCCGGGCGAAACCAGAATCAACTGGCTCTTTAGGGCATTATCGATTGCTTCCTGGATACTAGAGTAATCACCGGTACCGTCCTGTTTGACATGCAACACAGGCCTTGAAACCGCATTGTAGTCAGTTGTGGTCGTCAAGGTAACTCCGTACGGTGTTACCGTACCATTGTTTTTGGTCACCAAAACCGTACCACTTGGCGTCCCAACCGGAACCGTCACACGAATTTCGTTGGTGTTCCAGAAATCACCATCGGTCAAATTGACTACCAACGGATGCAAGACACCATTTTTATCCAAAACGTTAACGCTTCCGGCTGTAGCGTCGAAACCGTAATTACGATTCACAGTTTTCAGGCTTGCAGTAACACCGTCGTATTCAGGATTCGGTACAGCAGGAATTCCTGCCGAGAGAATACGAATTTTCGCATCGCCACCCGTAAGATCCACAAAAGGACCGCCTTCTGCTGTTTCCGAACTGACCTGCTTGATCAACGGTTCGCCCGCACCAAACTCACAATCCAACGGAAACTGTCCGGGACCTGCGAATGCTGCGATGGGTACCACCGGTGTATCCAGATAAGTTGTCGAACCCGGCATATACTGGAAGGTATAGCAGAACTGACTGTACAAATTACTATGGAACGGATCCGGTATCAGATTGCCAGTGCCATCATCAATAGGCGATGCATCATTCATACAGGCGGTCAGCATATTTGGTGAAACACCGGATGCTGATGGAATATCCACCGAGTAAGTTGAAGGCAACAATGCGTTATAGCGACCAAATTCATCGCCATAGACACGTGTGACCCGCTCTCCGCGAAAATCATAGAACTGAACCGGCAACCAGGGTGGCGCATATTTTTCACCAAAATTGGGTGAATTCGGATCAAACTCGTTAGAGAAATCATCCAGAATAAAACCCACGGCGCGGGCCGCTTTATTGGTTTGCGTCATCAGGAAGAAATCCGCGGCCGAATTTTGACCACTTGCCAATGAAACTGATTTGCGGTCGCAACGTGCTTTGGTTTCACCCGCAAACGGAGAGGCCGCATCCGGATTCCCTGCATCCGCCGGGTTGATCAACTGCGCCAGCGTACCGCTGCCGTCTTTGGTCAACTGGGTCATGAACGGAGGCACCACATGGTCGTCACCCACACATCCAGAAGGCAACAACAATGTACTCGGTACTCGGCTGTCGCCAAAGTCAACATTACGGTCTTCTTCAGCGATATGCTTGTAGCCCGGAGGGGTTGCTGCTTCTACAACATAGTTACCCGGAGGTAAATGAGGATCGGTTCCGCCAAAAGCGTACCCACCATCAAATACAGTGTCGCGTAATTGGTTATAATTACGCAAGCCGTCGTAACAGTCGGTTTCGATTTCGTTCGCGGTACCCGGATAAGCTATAAACACATCACCCTGACAATTGCTGGGTTTTGAATCGTCAAAACTGTCGGTCCAGGTGACATCAACAGCATCGTGGTTATCAAAAACGCCAACAGTACCATTAATTAGATCATCGACATCTTCCGGTCCAGGGAACGGGTTATCAATGCTATCCAAGGGATAATTATCCACATCGGCCGGGATATAGCTGTATGGCGTAATCCCATCGAACGTGACCGAACCCGGATCGATTGGGTCAGGCTGACCGTCACCGCCGAATACCGGGAGACCGGTAACGTTATCTAAAGTATCATTGTACAGATTGACCTGTAAGCGAGGAATACCCGGCTCCCATTCTTCACCGGCTGCGTTTGCAGGATCGTCTTCTGCACGGGTAATGGCGTAGAACACTACACCTGAAATACCACCATTCTCACCCGTTCCATACGCTGCTTTACCGAATTCTATACGATTGGTCTGGCCGAGAAACACTTGCTGTCCCATGGTCAAAACCGGGCCACGACCGGTGCGCGAGAAATTGTCCGCGGAACATTCTTCCAATAAAAATGGCGCACCGGCTTCACAAGCCTGCAGATGAGCACCAAATTCGTCAAACTGCTCCTGCGGATTCAATGCTTCACCCGGAAACAGTGGCCCCCCGTCGTCAACCGTCATGGTCGCGCCGGTCGCTTTTTGGGTGGCGAATCCAGTTTCAAGAACTAACCAACTGAAAAACGGAAAAACCTCATCGAACGGTGCAAAGCCTTCGGTATCGACAGGGAAATTCTGGTAGATGGTTCCATCGCGGAAACGGATGGTGATATCAGCACTGTCTGCCGGCATTGGACCTTCACCTGCGTCGCGAATACCGTTTTCGTTATCATCAATGAAAACCTGACCATCAAGACTACCAAACCACTTAAAGATAGGTACATCGCCAAAATCACATTCGCCGTCCGGTGTGGAGCAGGAAAAATCCGGTTTCACGGTGACGCCCAGATTACCGATAACATAATCAAGAAACTGATCAAAGATCACCATCTGATAATTGCCCGCGGGCACATTGGAGATAGAAAAGCTACTGTCTTCTGCACAGGGTTGTGCATAGACAGTCGTACCCAATCCTCCGGCACCCAGGGTATTCAGACCCACCCAGCAATTCGGTACAGGCTCACCGCTGTAGAAAGTAAAAGCAGGTGGACGTGAATTGTGCAGATTAGTGATTAATCCACTCAGCGTCGCACCACCGGAAAGAAAGCCTGTGTTATCTATAGCTTGTGTAAAGCCCATAACAACATGAGGACCCGGGACTCCGAATTCCTGAAAGAAAGCCGGCTCATCGGCTGTTACCCAGGCGTCAATAACCTTAGTACCTTCTATGGTGGTGGTCTGTTGCCAACCTTCACCTTGTGGAGGAACAATAATAATCCCGTATTTTGCTGGCGGTAAATTTTTGATCAGCGCAACACCGTCAGCCCCAGGATGGATATTGCCATCACCTTGAGTCGTGATACAAGCCGGAACACCCGGATCGATTGTCGGACAGCCTGCACCCGTTCCATACTCGGTACCCAAAGGATTGCCGAATGCATCAGTGCGCAAAAAACCGCCCGGGAGACCAAATTTACCCGCCGGTTCTTCAACCAAAATAGTCCAGTCCGGTCCGCCAACTCCCAACTCGACACCGCCACCCAGGGCAGCTCGATCCCACTGACCGTTAAGCGGCTGATTGTCTTCAAATATCTGAACCGCAATCTGCGCGGTCGGGATATCGTGCGGTTGGACGATGATGTCCACCGAAGCGTCATCGGGAACAGTCACAGTCGTACCGCCCATGGCATAGCCTTCATAGGGTAATACCGAGATGAAGTAACGACGCCCATCCGCTACGCTACCTTCGAGATCGGTCACCAGGGCGCTGTCAGTATCTGAATTTCCGACAGCCGCTGCACCCGTCGTTGTAATAGCGATCGGTGCATGACTGGCGTGAAAGTCAAATGACAAACTTTTATTTGTTCTGACTGAATTTGAAGGCGTCACTGCATCTGCTGGAAGTGGACGATCCCCCGGAATAACCGGATGAGAGTTGTCTTCTTCGACAGTGTAGCGAAAGCCTGTTGTGATTGGCTGCAAGGTTCCTGCGACATCACGATGGAATACATTGACTGTAATGTTCGCAGCAAATGCCGAACCCGCAAAAAGGATTCCAAACACATGCGCGATGAGAACGACGTACCTCAGCGTCCAATCGGGAAATTTTCTAGGTCGATATTTCATATTTAATCCCCTACCTAATTATTATTTGTTTTCGTTATATTTCGAAACGACAATAGTCAACACAACAGACCTTAGTCATTTGACTGTTATTTATCGTTTCGAATGCTTCACCTAAATGACGGCAAAATAAATTATGCAACATTCTTGCCATACCCCACATACTGGGGCTTTGCGCCCAATTATTGGCTAAATAACTATTTTTCGGGGGATAGATTGTAAAAAATTATGACAGCCAATTCTTACAACAATAGTTATGAAGGCTTACACAGCCCAACTTAATCAATTAATGGGCTACTAACCCGCCATATATGGGTTTGGCTCCAAGAAACAGTCAATGAACCCGATAAATCCGAGCCGAATGAATACGACAGACAGATTTGTCAACCCTTACTTTTTTCAATTTCTCACGCAAATGTGTAAAGTGGGTTTTACACATTTCCTGTCCGAAACTCGAAAAATCTATCTGAATATTGAAGTAACTATATTTTTATTTATACGATACCTCATACTGTTATGTGCATTTCTTGATGTAATTTTTTGAAATTAAACGACATTGAGAAGCAGTAAATATTTCTCGCGCAGGAACACCAAAATATTATTGAACTATTTTTCAGCGGGCGGAGCAATTTAGCTGGCTCGTCCAACGACTGACACTCTTTAGCCTGAATGAAGTACAGCGGAACCCGGAAAAAGTTTTGTGGGAAAGTGGATTTTGACTAACCACCCGATTAAAATCGTTGGCGGTGCTCCACAACGCATCAACATTGAGATAGAAATCCTCCTTGCAATGACAAAGAAAACAAATATAGGGCACCTGCTACCCACCGTTAGGGCGATCAGCTTCATCTTTATCGGTATTTTTCCGCACCAAGGATGGAGCCTTGACTTTGAATTCCTTGCATTTCCCGAAATCAACATCTCTGTTGAAGATTACGACAAACCTCGTTTAGATATAAACCCTGGCATTGATTTTTTTGCTTCCGCACGGTACCAGGATGTCAGTATTATCGCGGAATATTTCCTGAATAAAAATGAAGCAGAGCTTGAACGACTTTTGATTGGATGGGATGCTTCCGATAACATCCGCCTGTGGTTGGGACGCCACCACAGCCAAGTGGGTTACTGGAATACAGAGTTTCATCACGGGGCATTTCTTGAGACCAGTGTAACCCGACCGGCGATCACCGAATTTGAAGATGATGGCGGTATATTAGCCAGTCACGTTACCGGCTTTTCCGGAGAACTCAGTCATTCGATGGGTGAGGCTTTGTTTCGGATCAACGGCATGCTGGGCCTGGGCCCCACTTACCTGAGTAATCAAGAACTTGCTGCATTCGATATTCTAAACCCAAAACCCGAAGATCACAGCGGCAGCTTTTCATTAAAGCTGAGCTACTACCCGAAAAGTTATGCAGCAAATCAAGTGGGCCTGTCTGTCGGTGGAAGTTTTATCCCAAGCATCCATCAAAGTTTTGATAAAATAGAGCAACTGGTCGTGGGATCTTTTGCAAACTGGCACATTGCTGATATTCGGCTCATTAGCGAGCTGAACTACGTTTTTAATACAGTTTACCGGCCTAATGGTTCTTATCGGGCCGATATTCTGGCGGGATATCTGCAGGCCGAATATACAATTGATCAAAACTGGACTGTCTATGGGCGAGTTGAAGGATCCACCGGAAGCAAACGGGCTCTTTCCAGTATTTTTCCTGACTTTATTACTGATCGTCAGGTTGCGGGATTTCGTTTTGACCTGGGAAATAAATATGCATTTAAGCTCGAAATAGGGCGGAAACGGAATTTTGAAGGTGCTACAGGCGTCGCGAGGGCACAATGGTCCGCGGTATTTCCCTGATACTTGTCCTGATAATATTCTGCTCAGCGACCGTTGCCGACCAGGATAGCGGCAAAACAGAAGCACGCGTCTATAAAAAAATAGCACTGGTGACCTTCGACCCTAACTGCACATCAAAATTAACATCAATTGAACTGAGAAAACTGTTTCTGGGACTGCGTACCAGCAACAATCAGTCCGTCATCAAACCCATCCGAAATCGCCAACATAGCCAAATTTACACACTGTTCATTCAATCTGTGATGGCCATGTCGCCAAGAAGCTATGAACGACGATTACTGATGGGTACCTTTCAGAAAGGTCAACCCAAGCCAGAGGCATTTAACACCCTCCAAGGTTTAAAAAATGCTCTTCAAACAAGGCCCTGTTCTGTAAGCTTTATGTGGGCATCGCAAGCCATTCAAATTCCAAACTTACTCATCATTCAGATACTATGGTCCGGATACCTTACAGAATAGGCCGATTCTTTTCGAGTCTGACCGGCCGACTGACCGTGAGCCTGTTGCTGGTCCACGTCATCACCCTGCCTTTTGTGTTTGCAGGCATCCTGTATATCGTTGGCCAAAGCAATATCGATTTATTTCTGGACCAGACCCGAGTCGCCGGAAGAATGCTGGCAGACAAATTACAGAGCGCGAATTCACTGTCTGATCGCAAAAGTATCGTAGCGATACTGGACAGCGCAACCCTGAGTGGCCAAGTGGTATTTGCCGAAATTCAAATGCAGGATATAGTCATCCGTGGCATTGTTTCCGATGAAATCGCCAGCGGATCATTTATTGAAGATCTAAAGTTTCGCCAACATGGAGACAACACCTATTATTTGTCAATTGCAGTCAACATGAAGACCCCTCCCGGACTGGCGATGCTGCGTCTGGGCTTCGATGAACAACCCATTCAGGATATTATCGATTTATCACAAACACGAACACTTTTCCTCGTCATAGCGTATTTTTTTATTACCTCGATCATCGTGATTACACTGAGTCTGCGGTCAGTCCGTTTAATCAATGAGTTGCGCCATGCATCACGTCGGGTTGCATCCGGACACTGGAATGAACATTTAGTCGTTTCGACATCGATCAGCGATATCGAAGATCTGGCCCATGACCTGGAAGAAATGCGCAGCAGACTGGTCGAGCAATCTTCCGTAGTAAAACGAACCAGCCAGATTTTGCATGAACAACAACAACGTCTGATTGAATCTGAAGCGATGGCGACTGTTGGCGAGATGGCACCCGTCGTGGCGCACAATATACGCAATCCTCTGGCCTCAATACGCAGCTGTGCTGAACTTATTTATGAAGAAAATCTGGGTAGAGCCACGCGGGAAATGGGGGCTGATATCATGTCCGAAGCCGATCGCCTGGATGGCTGGTTGCGGGAATTTCTGATTTTTTCACGGTCACCGGACAGTGACCTAAGAAAATCCGTTACTCTCTCTGACTTATTTAGAGACAGTATCGAAAACTACCGCAGATCTCTGGAAAAGAAAAACGTCGAGGTCATTTTCAACACCAGCTCGCCCAGCATCCAATGCTACGGTGACTCCGCCTCACTCAGGGAAATGTTTAACTGCCTGATATCAAATTCACTGGATGCCATGCTGAAGGGTGGGCAGATCACCTATTCAGAACAATTGAATAGTCGACAATTGCTTGACATTTCGCTTCAAGATACGGGTGCCGGTATTTCCAAGGAAAATCTTGAACAGCTATACAAACCTTTCCACACCAGTAAAATAAACGGGCTGGGGATGGGGCTATTGTTAGTCAAACGGATTGTGGAAAACCACGGAGGAACAATTAACATTTGCAGTGAATTGGGAGTCAGCACCACGATTCAACTCAGCCTCCCTTCAATACTGGTCGCCAAAGCAAAGGTATTAATTATTCAAGATGGCTCCCAAAACTCCAATGAAATCGAATTATACTTAAAAAAATTCAACTATTTAGTCGCTACCGCTAATACTGAGACCACGGCATTAAAAGACGTGTCCCACTTTAACCCGGACATCATCTTACTGGATCAAGAATTCCCCGATGTCGAGACATCAGAATTTATAACAAAACTGAGCGGCATCAAAAATACGATTAGAGTTATAATAATTTCAGGACAGATTATGGATGATGGAATGTACGAAGAGGATTGGCAAATCATCGATTCCCTGGCAAACACTGATTGTGTCTATGGGGTATTACTCAAACCCCTGATACTTGGAGATATAAAACCGGTTATAGATAAAGCTCTCGGCAGAAATTCTCCAGATACCGGGGGTACTGAGACACTATGATTCAACCAGGCTGGAACATTACAGTATTTGCAGCAGAATAATTCCAATGATCGATACCCCGATAATATTATGTAGGCCGCTGCTGAAAAATCAATCCCAACCAAAGAGTGAATGATGATGAGTACTTCCACGATACTAATCATAGAAGATGAAAAGCTTCTGGCGAGAAACATTGGCAGATACCTGGAACGGTTCAACTTCAATGTTGAAATCACCGAAAATGGCAATGAAGCGCTCAATCAGCTTGTGATATCCCCCCCTGATTTGGTGTTACTTGATCTCAAACTTCCCGACATGAATGGTTTAGAGATTCTGTCGCGCATTCGAAAATTTGAACCGTCCATGAAAGTGATCATGATGACTGCATTTGGCGATGTGGAAACCGCGGTCACTGCCATGAAAGAAGGCGCTTCAGACTTTCTTACCAAACCTCTAAAACTGACAAAACTCAAAGAGCTCCTGGATAGGATTCTGCAACAACCACCCAAGCCTGAAGATATGTCCGCTTTATCGGAAAGCCCGCGAATCATAAAAGGCTTAATTGGTGAGGATGACTCTATGCTCAGGGTCAAACAGCAAATCAGTCAACTACTCGATTCAGAATCACGGGTGACTCTCGACCCACCCACTGTTTTAATAACGGGATCGACCGGGACCGGAAAAGAGCTGGTCGCCAGAGCATTACACTATCAAGGGTTACGGGCATCTTCACCGTTTTTAAATTTGGGTGGAGCGATAATCACCCCTGAACTACTGGATCGAAGTCATCTCATTTTAGAATCAAATGAAAATCAAGTATCCACACAAAACACTCTTGCTTCGATTCATGGCGGTACCTTGTTTCTCGACGAAATTGCCAACGCCAGTCTGGAAGTCCAGGCGAAACTGGTGGATCTGGTTTCTGAACGGGATCCAAGCAATCTTGACGGATCACCCGACCGAAAAACCAATATCAGAATCATTGCCTCTACAAGCCAGCCCTTAGAAGACCTCGTGCAGAGTGGCCAATTTCGGGCAGACTTATATTTCCGCTTACACGTCATCAATATCGCATTGCCCCCTCTTTGTCAAAGAAATCAGGATATCCTTGTCCTGGCCCAACATTTCCTGTCATTATTTGCTCAAAGGTATGGAAAAACTCCCCTTAAATTTGATTCCGGCGCTAAAGCCAATCTAATGAGCCATGTCTGGCCGGGAAACGTTCGGGAACTCAGAAACCTGATAGAACAGACCGTACTTTCGGTCAACGGTAACATCGTCGACGCCGGGATTTTAAATCTTCCAGTTTCGAAAAATTCCGAGCAAGATGAAAATTTGCGCGACGACTCGGTTCAACTTCGTAATACCACGGAACGTACCGAGAGAGAAAACCTGGTCGCCGCGTTAGATCACGCAGCCTGGAATGTCTCGTTGGCGGCAAGAATCCTGAGCGTGAGTCGGGATACCCTGCGTTACCGGATCAAAAAATACCGATTAAAGCGTCCCAAAATCTGGTGAAAAATGGCACCGCCATTGTCCAGCGCACTCATCACGGATTGTGAGGAAATTCATTTGCGCAAATAGCCTCCTCGTCGACCCTGTATCTTTTTAAAATCTTCAGTGACGTGACAACGTCCACAGTCGCGACCAAATTGCCTGTTATGAACATCATCAGACAGATGGCACTTGATGCACATTACCGGTAGCTTCAAGTCATGATAATTATTCACCTGCTTGGTGTGGCAAGCGACACACGCTAGACCTTTATGCTTTCCATCGAGAACGTAATCGGTCTGCTTATCATGGTCAAATAGCCAGATTGCCCAACTGTTCGCATTGTGACAGGATTCACAGTTCAGGCCCAACCGACCTTTATGGTCATCATCGTCTCGGTGACAGTCATCACAACCGGTCGGCGCATTGGTGTAAACCCGGTCGAAATGACATTCTTCACACGGAACGAGTCCGTGCAGACCCAGCAACGGGAACGCGCTCATATCATGGTCAAAACCAATATCAGCAGTCCACCCTGTTTCGAGATGACATTTTTCACACTGCTCACCCTCAACTCCCTTATGTACATCATCTTTACGATGACAGGAATAGCAGTCCGTTTCCAGATCTTCTTCTTTGGAATTACCCTTGTGACACGATTCACAACGCGTTTCAATGTGCTTTCCGATTAATTTATAGTCAGTATCCCTATTATGGTCGAAACTGGACTTCTTCCAGTCTTTTTCAGAATGACATTCGTTACACTTTGATCCATATCGCCCAAGATGAACATCATCGTTCCGGTGGCAACTGATACAACTGTGAGATAAGTCCTCGTACAAATCATTTTTATGACAACTGTCACAGGCCACCCTTTTGTGTTTTCCCAACAGCGGGTAGTCGGTTTGACTGTTGTGGTTAAAGTCAATTTTCTCCCACCTGGACTGCCCATGACAGTCAGCACATTTCTTACCATAGCGACCACCGTGAATATCATTTAACTGGTGACAGGAATGACAATCCTGTGGTGTATCCTGGTATTTTTCATCCGCATGACAGCTTTCGCAAGCCACTTCCTTATGCGCGGCAAGCAGCGGGAAATCGGTATCATCGTGATTAAAATCTGTTTTCGACCAGCGCTTCTCGTTGTGACAATCCACGCATTTTTTGCCCAGTTCCCCGTTATGGACATCATCTTTCTTGTGACAATCAATGCAATAGATCGATGCTTCCCGAAACAGACTGTCTTTCTGGTGACATCCTCCGCATATGACTTCGCCATGCGCTCCATTTAAAGGAAAATCGGTCAGTTTGTGATCAAAAGCCTGCGGATTCAATATTACGATACTGGCATCACGCCCAATATGATCAGTATGACAGTCTTTGCATGGGGTTTTTTCTATTTCAGGCTCCAGCCCATGGTAACCTTTCCCTTGCTTGATATCTCCCTGGACTTTGTCGTGGCAGTCTAAACACAGCTTTGCCTGAGTCTCCTTACTGAAGCCCAAATGACATTTTTCGCACTCCTGTTCGTATTTTGCGTGACCCTGTATCAGCTCCCCAGGCATGACAAGCTGATCAATTTCTTGCGCACCCACACGCTCCATCAAATATAACTGGCCCATCCAACAAACAAAGATCAATAAAAATTTCATGCGATTACTCATAACTTTCCCTAATATTTATGAACAGCATAGACGTGATAGATTGCAGTAAATACCAATATGTAAATAAAGGGTACATGCACAGCGTGCCAAAGCCCGAACAAACGCTCGTAGTAACGGAACTCAGCAACCTTGCGCATACACAACAGATGACTTAAGAGATAACGACGCGCTGCCTTTAATCTTAGCCGATGCGCTGGATTATCTACTTCCGATGGATTGGCCCGCGCCGAGGTATTGAAGATCTGTTGTAATTGAATAGAAGCAAGACAATACTCCCACCAAAGTCGAAAGCTTAATGACAGGTGTTTGTAGGTACCCTGAAAAATGTTACTCGATGACTGCAGGGCAAAGGTTTGAAAGCTATAAATGCGTTTTTTAACCAGCGGCGCAAATTTAAATGTTTGATCCAGACTGCTGAGCGATACCACCGAATCATTTTGCAATTCCTGCAGAGTTGCATGCCGACCGTAGAGGCCGTAGTGAATCTTGCCGTAAATATAACGACCAACCAAACCGCTGACCACAACCAGCAGCATACTTGCCAGCGTTATATTGCTGTTTGTCGCACCAAGTTGAAAATTGCAGTGGTACAGTATTAAGAGGGGCCCAAGTATTCCCATGACCATGTGAGTGCTGAACCAATTGCGTGTTTGACCCCAGTTGCGCATCCACCGGACTCGCTTTCGGATTGGGTACAGCAAAACCAGTAGTAAGATAATTCCTCCTGACAACCCGAGTCCATACCCCAGCCCGGATTCAGCCGTTATATAGTCATCCAGGTTAAGCCGCCAGCCGACAACGACCAGCACGATCGCTATAGCGAAGAAAATTGGCGCAAGAACATTCCTCGCATGAGGCAGATATAGATCCTGCACCGCCTTACGGCGGTCATCAGTAATTTTTGAACCGTCTGATTTTTTGTTTGTCGCTTGCTGGATCACGTTTTCGTCAATTGAAATCTTTTCCGGGTTGCAAACCCAATTCTGGGTAAACCCAGGATATACTAACGTATAGTTTCATACTCTTGTCAAATTAAGAATTGTACTACGGTCGTAAAAACCGTGTAACCGGTAATGCACTAGACATACGACTATTTCTCAATCCATGAAATCATTGAATAGCCTGTTGCGCAATAACGACAACATCCTATTAGATTTCAGTATCCAGTTCACTACCAAAGCCAAACCATTGTAACTCAGGATATTTTCCTATACTAAGAGGGAACACGAAACACCCAGACCTGGGTTTTATTGACACACCTGTGCATTATTTTGTTGCTGTTTCCCGACACATCCTGCGTAAAAAAAAGAATAGCTACCGAATTCATATTTCTAAAAACGCCAACCTCACCTATGATTTATATTAGATTACACTTATAAGTCTTTTAGTTCTTTACAATTAATTATCCGGTTCTTCAATGACTGCCGTATTGTTTTATGCCTTAACGAATAGCAGGCATGTTAAATGCATAATAAAGGCAGATCGTAATCTGTGAGCTTCGTCACAATAATATTTTCACGCAAGCCATAAAATTACTCAGCACCCAATGCCGGGTCAATAGCACAATCTAAAACCGGCGATTTTGGCATTCGTTAGGAGGAGTCATGATCGAAAAAAATGCAATTTTCGCAATTTACCTGGTACCCATTCTGTTAGTGTGGCTATTGTATTTCCGTAAAAAACTGGCAAGTGCGGCAAGCAATGCTCTGATATTGGATGATAATCAACAGGCAGGCCTCACCGAACCGGTTTCCTTACACCCAGTAATTAACCCAAATCGCTGTATCGGCTGTGCTTCCTGCGTCTTTGCCTGCCCCGAACAAGGCCATGAGTCTGTATTGGGCATGATACATAATAAAGCAGTGTTAATTAATCCCACCCACTGTATTGGCCACGGTGCCTGCAAAAAAGCCTGCCCGGTGGATGCCATCAGCCTAGTATTCGGAACCGAAAAACGCGGCGTGGATATCCCTAATCTGAATCCGAACTTTGAAACCAATGTAGCGGGTATTTTTATTGCCGGTGAATTAGGCGGCATGGGATTGATTCGCAATGCCGTAGTTCAGGGACGTGAAGCAATGGATTATATAAAGCAAAAGATCCGCAAACAAACTACCGAGGTACTGGATTCCGTGGTTGTGGGCGCAGGCCCCGCTGGCCTGGCTGCATCACTATCGGCCAAACAGCACGGTATGCATATCGTCACGTTGGAACAGGATTCGCTTGGCGGTGCCGTATTTAAATACCCACGACAAAAAATAGTTATGACCGAACCAGTAGACCTGCCGATCATAGGTAAAATCAAGCTGACTGAGACAACCAAAGAGGCGCTGCTTGAACTCTGGGAGGGTATTGTTGAAAAAACCAATTTAAAAATCTCGTTCAAGGAACGCGTCGAACAAATTACGCCTGCAAGTCATGGGTTTACAGTAAAAACCAATAAAGCCCGTTATGAAACACAGACCGTCCTGCTTTCCACCGGGCGGCGTGGCACACCCCGACGGCTTAATATCCCTGGCGAAGATCAAAGTAAAGTCACTTATCATCTGACCGATCCGGAACAATATCGCGACCAAAATGTCGTTGTTGTCGGAGGCGGCGACAGCGCATTGGAAGCTGCGACCAGCATTGCCGAAATTCCTGGAACCTCGGTGGTTTTATCCTATCGTGGCGCTCAGTTCAACCGGGCCAGGAAGAAAAACAGAGAGAAACTTGAATACATGGAAGCCAATAATACGATATCGGTATTACGCAATTCCACGATTAATCGAATCGAAAAAACCCAGATTCGTATCAACGCCGAGGACAAATCTTCTGACATCGACAACGACGCTGTAATAATTTGTGCGGGAGGCATAATGCCGGGTGGATTTCTTAAAAAAATCGGGGTCGAAGTGGCCACAAAATATGGAACCCAGTAAAAGTTGTAGCCTTTAACTGAAGCAATGATTCAATCAATATTTTTCTAAGGACACACTCTGCTTTTCTGGTTGCCAGGCAGATACACGCGAATAAGGTAAATTAAATGTTAAATAAATTGTCAATATGCTCTCGTATTTTGCTGTTTTTTATGCTCTTTGGCCTGTCTGCAGGTGCCTCGGCGATTTCGGAACTCGAATCGGCCCGGCGGGCAGTCCGCCTGCGTGATTTTGTCAAAGCAGTCGCTATTATGACCCCCATCGCCGAAAACGGGGATACAGAGGCCCAGTATCTTCTGGCTTCATTGTATCGCGCTGGTAAAGGTGTTCAAACCGACCGTAAAAGGGCATTTGAATGGTTTTCACGTGCGGCACAGCAGGGCCACAAAAAAGCACAATACAATCTTGGGCAAATGTATGAACAAGGGTCGGGAACGACAACTGATTTGCGGCAGGCCACCGTCTGGTACCAAAAAGCAGCCGATCAAAATCACCGCTTGGCACAGATGCGCATTGCTGGAAATGATCAAACAAACAACGCCAAAAGCGGACACGTCTTGAATCAGCCAAGCGAAAACAATTCTGAGACCAAAAACCAAAGCCTGAGATGGGCGAGTCAACGCGGCAATGAAACCGAGGTCGCCAGTGCTTTAAAAGCAGGCGCAGAAATTGACCACGTCGACCGTTACGGCAGAACAGTTCTAATGGACGCTGTCGAAACCGGCCATCTCAAGGTCACCCAGAAGTTACTGCGTTCGGGCGCGAATGTTAAATTGCGGGATAAAAACGGCGACGACGCGATTCTTTATGCAGTACGCCATAAACAACCGGAAATAATTACACTACTCAGCAAATACGGGGCCGATACCAATAGTCGCGATGTTTACCATAACTCTGCGTTAACCATTGCCTCCACCTACAACTGCAGCGCCTGCATAAAAGCTCTTTCCAAAACCGGCGCCCACGCCAACAGGAGTAATAAGATTGGCTTGGCAGTCAGCCAGCCTAGGACTAAGGGGGGTTCAGTTCCGCAAGCTAAAAAACCAGCGGTCCCGCTGCAAACACTGGAATCCGCTTCACTAAGCCCGGCTAAGGGTAAGGACGCGCCTTTCAACGGCTGGCATCCAGTCATGATCGCCGCATGGCGAGGCAATCTGAACGCCGTCACCCAGCTCATCGAAAATGACTCCGCAAATATAAATGACCAGGATGTCAAAGGTTTCACGCTGCTATCCCGGGCATCAGCGCAGGGCCATACAAAGATTGTCCATTATCTAATTGGCAAAGGTGCACGTGTCGATATCGGCAATAATAACGGCGACACAGCCCTGCTTCTGGCCGCGAAACAAGGCCATACTTCGGTGATTTCAAGTTTACTGGCAGCGGGCTCGAAAATAGACCACAAAAACAGCCGCGGCCAAAATGCTCTATTACAAGCAATGATCGCCGGGCACAGCCAAACCACCAAAGTATTACTTGATTCCGGCGCTAACGTTAACGCACAGGCAAGCGACGGCCGCAATATACTGATTTTGGCAGTTATTTCGAAAGATGATGCCCTATTGAATGCTGTATTAAGCCACAACCCGGCCATCAACACCACCGACAAAAACGGCAGAACCGCATTGTGGCATGCGGTCAATTCAAATTGGCAACAGGGCCTGGAGCGACTGGCCGACAAAAATGCAAGTTTAAATATTGCAGACTTTAGCGGACTGACACCATTGTCGCGAGCAGCCATGAAGGGATACTCCGGGATTTTCAAATTTCTACTCGATCAGGATGCGGATAGCCGCTTGTCAGTAAAGACAACGAGGGACAATCTGCTGATGGTTATCGCCGCTTCAGGAAATATCAATTTCGCCAATCAGTTTTTTGGCAAATACAGAAATGTGGATGTCAATCAGCGCAATTTACAGGGGAACACCGCACTGATACAGGCAATCTACAAAAACCACCCGGCAATGGTTAATTTATTACTAAAACGCGGCGCGGACATAAACCTGCGTAATAAAAAACGTGAAAATGCTCGTCAAATCGCTCAGCAATCCGGACAAAAAGAAATACTCGCTCTGATCGATACGCACGCCCCATACAGTAAATTATTGGGTAAATTGTACTGAATTTAGTATAGGCTCCTGTAATCAACAACTTCCAGCAACTCTCATTATGGTTGGTTGGCACACTGCTGTAGGTTGTGGTTGAGGTACGAAACCCAACAAAACAGATTTATACATACCGAAACTGTAACGACTCGTCCGCCGACTGAAACAACCCTCTATGGGTAATCTGTGGAGGAAGTGGATGCGGCAGGGAAGCCGCATCCAAGCCTACATAGATGTATTTACGGCGCCTTCCGGAACAGATTACCCATAGATGGGGTGAGCAGTTAGCAAAAACTATTTGTTTTTTTACAATGAACTAGCCTATACTCCGCACTAAAAAAAAGAATAAGTAACTATATATCATGATCATTATCAGTTGCCAATGACCCGCTATTGGGCCACACTTACTTAGAGGAAACATTCGGTTGAACGGCAATTCAGGCCGCTCTGTTGGCTGCCCATGCATATGGAACGGGGGAAGAAAACATCCATGACAAACCATCGGCGCAAACACTGTGATCTGCGCAGTTCGGGCAACATTGAGCATATCCCGTACCATTCTTATTCACGAATTAATCACCGAAATTCGATATCCCTTTCTGGAAACCTATGAATGTTTTAATGGCGATGTCCAAATTCAAAGCAACGGAAACCCTGATTCCACACCCAACTCGAATCCTCCTGCGGGTTTTTCTTGTTTCCCTTGTTCTTTTTAGTGGCTCTGCTGTGGGCGACCAGCAAGGCCTTAGCTCATTCGATCACCTGACGGAGACCGGATTTGAGCTCACTGCGGTACACCGACTGACCGCCTGCGAAAGTTGCCATTTGTTTGGCGTTTTCGAAGGAACTCCTCGAAATTGTCGGGGTTGTCACGGTGCACAGGGTAGACGCACCGCATCTCGCAAGGGTGCCCGACATATTCTTAGTAGTGATAATTGTGAATTGTGTCATCAGTCATCGGTCGCCAATAGCTGGGTACCGGTACGCCGGGTTGATCACCTCGAGGTCAGGGGTAGCTGTTTTAGTTGCCACAATAACTTCATTGCCTCCGGTCGACCTGTAAATCACATTCCCAGCAGTAACAGATGTGAAGACTGCCACAATGCCAGAAGCTGGTTACCGGCGCGCTTTACTCATGAAGGCATTTTCACAGGCTGCGCTCGTTGCCACAATGGTAACCTGGCCACTGGTAAAGGCCCAAATCATATTCTCACCACCAATGTCTGTGAGGCTTGTCATACCAATACCCGAACATGGGAACCAGTCGCCCGTGCAGATCACAGCGAAATGCCGCAGGCGCTGGCCGGACAGTGTATCGCCTGCCATTTCCTAAATTCACCCTACGGAGGCAAAATCGCGGGGCATGTTCGCGGCGGCGTCGACAGTACCAACAACTGTGCATCCTGCCACGGCACAACAGGCAACTGGCCCGTCAGACGCATGGATCACAGCGAACTGCAAGGCAATGCCGGTGACCCTGCGACCAGCACCAAATGCCAGAACTGCCACAGCCAGTTAGTACCTCCGCTGCTACCAAAAGGACATCCTGCCGGCCCCACCGCCACTTGCAGTAACTGTCACCGGTCGACAAATGATTGGTGCATAACAATTTTTCCGACCGTAGCATTCCCCCAACTATGCAACTAACAGTCACGGGGATTGGCCAAACGAACCCGCTCGTCACCCCTGAAAAATAACCTTGTACATAATCGACCAAATGAAACATAAATCATTATTCATTCGCGCGTTGATACTCTCTGTCAATATCGTAACTGGTTTCTTGCTTCAAAGTTTCTCTGTAGTAGAAGCACAGGTTATCGAAAATGTAGAAGTAAACCCGACAGACCGCCAGTCCGTCGTTAAAATCTCATTTTCCAGACGATTGGCTTACAAAGCACACGCCCCCGTATCCCGGGGAGATTTTCTTGTCATCGAACTGAGATCGCTGGATGGACTGGGGAACGATCCATTAACGACGACGCGACAAAGTTACCCCTGGCGGCCATCTGCGAATACGCCGCTTACAGAAATCAATTTCAATCAGGACCCGGGTAGCCTGCCGACAATTACTCTTCGGTTTACACGCTATATTCGTTTTAATGTCCGCGGCGCTTCCGATGGAAGCAACCTGGAAGTGACTGTTTTCAGCCCGGAAGCTCAACAACAGACGTCCACTCAAACACCTGCAAAACCTCAGGACGTCGAAGAAACGGAGGCCCCTGGCGACGGTCTCCTGCAAACAGGTGATGATTTGAAAACTTCCGAATTGATGGAACAAGCGCGTATCGCCATGGTGAATCATAAATATGACGCCGCTATTGATCTCTATACCCAGATTCTTCAAATGCCAGAAAATAAACAGAATCGACAAGCACTCGAATATCTGGGACTGGCACGGGAATTAAACGGTCAACCCGATCAGGCCAGCGCGATTTACAAAAAATATCTCAAGCAATACCCGAAAACTTATCGGGTCATTCTGAAGTCTTTTCTGCAGGATTCAGACGCAAAAAAATTGGCGCAAACTCTTAGGAAAAAAGGAATAAACGCCGAGGTTGGCATGACAGTAGTGTCTGGAGTCAATTGGAGTCGTGTCCAAGTTCCTGGTTTTGAAAGTAAAAAGGCAGCACTAACTTTCGCCGATTCGGTAGGCGAAAGATATGGCTTTAATGACGCATGGGTAACACAATCGGCAGAAACGTCCAGAATAGCACAAAGATCAACAAACTTAGCTACTGCGGAAGCCAAACCTCGAGATCAACTACGAAAGGGAAAAGCAAATAAGTCTAAAGACGTGGCCAAATCAGGAGGATCAATCGCGGCTGAACCTGAACGCAAGGAAGTCCCGCTAAATGGTGACTATTTTGCCAGTTTTTCTAATTTTTATAACCACTTTGCACTATTAACAGATCGTGGAACCGATGTCATTCAATCATCCGTACAAACTGATTTATTCCTTTCGGGTCGGGTGCAAATCGGTGAATGGGAGGCGAAAGCCTATTTTTCCGGCGGACAACTCATCGATACGCTGGGCAAAAGAAACTCTAGAAGTCCCACTAGAATTAGCAATGGATATATGGATCTAAATCGGGAATCATGGGGGTTTAACGCCCGACTCGGTCGCCAAAACGGCTACAACGGAGGCGTTCTAGGAAAATTTGACGGCGTCAATGCCGGCTATCAGATTAACGATCAAATTAAAATTAACGCAGTGGCCGGCTTCCCGGTTGAATACACCACCGTCTCCCGCGCGAATACAAACAACTATTTTTATGGCTTGAATACTGATATCACCGGAATCAAAGGCCCTCTGGAATCAACCATTGATTTTAACTTTTTTTTCATGCAGCAATTTATTGACGGCACCCAGGACAGACTCGCGATTGGCGGTGAAATGCGCTATTTCACCGATAATGTGAATGTTTTTTCCCTGCTGGACTACGACATCATGTTCAACAGCCTGAACATTGTCACTGTTAACGGCAACTGGCGGGCTCCGACACAGACTAATGTCAATTTACTTCTTGATTATCGAAAAGCGCCTATCGTCACCACCAGTAATGCATTGTTATATAGTTCCGGGGTCAGCGACACGCGGGTCATCAACTATACATCAATCGATGATCTTCTGGTGTTTTTGTCAAGCGATCAGATTCGTGATGTCGCCAAAAGAAATAGCGTTGATAGTTATACAGGTACTCTTGGCTTTACCCACCCGATCAACGACAAGGTTCAGGTCGGTGCGGATTTTACCGCAACCCGCCTCAACGGTATTCCGGCCATACAGGTCAATTCAATCCGAAACCCGACTAACGCAGCCAGACTTCCGAATCCTGTCATCGATACCGAGGCACTCGAGGGTGGTGGTTGGGAATATTTTCTTTCCGCTAGGGTATTGGGAAACAGCCTGATTGTTCCCGGTGACCTGGCCAGTATCGATCTTAGATACAGTTCTTTGCCAAGCTCAAGCCGCTATGGCATTCTAATGAACACACGCTACCCGGTCAGCGAAAATTTCAATATCGGCCCACGTTTCCGGGTGAACTATCGATATGGCTATAACGGCTCCAATGACTGGACGTTTTCGCCTTCACTGCGAATGGTTTACCGGTTTCGCCCCTGGATCCAGTTCGAAGCCGAAGCAGGCAGCGAATTCATTACCGGCTTTATACCTGACGGCAACGCCTCTTTTACAGAGGGAAATTATTACTTCCTGGTTGGGTATAGAATTGATTTTTCGGGTGATTTTTAGTATCTCCAATAGCAAAAACACACCCATTATTGGGTCTCGTAAATCCTGCGCCCAAGTTTTGTTCTCACTTGTCACCATCCAACGACAAACTTAACCCCATAATATAGTTAGCAAATTTGTACAAAGGAAACTTTCCTCCTCTGAACCTGTCGCCATTTTGCGACATAATTCGTTCGACATTTTCTACGACAGAACTCTATTTTATTATTTATATATATATTTTAGATACTTACCAGAACAAAGCGGGGTTTTTAATGATGGCATCGTAATTGCTTGCGTAAATAATAGATACAGCAAATAGAGTTTTTAGGTCATAGACAACAGTCTGAGTTTTGCGCTCTCAATATTAATCAAAAAGTGAACTTCAGGATTGAGAGTAAAATTAAAAAACCCAGTTATGGGTAGTTTTTGTATTTGGAGAACAAGATAATGAAGTGAAGGTTTTGTAAGCAGTATTGAAACTATAAATTAATTGCGTCGAAACAAAAAATATAGACGGGACATGGGATTGAATATCTTTGTTATCTTTCAATCCACCCGCACTTGGAGAACTAAAATGAAAATAGAGAGTATACTAACAAAAGCGAATTATTCGCTTTTGATACCCGCAGCGCTCATGCTGCTGTTCATGTCCGGGGCCGCACAGGCTACCTTTGTCATTGGGCAAGCAATCAACACCTTATGTTCATCCGGCGGACGGCAGCCGTCCATGCCATTTAACGGGATAAATCATGCGCAAAGCAACATTGGTAATGCGGCCGCAGATGCGTCCGACTCGTGTGGATTGTGTCACGATTCCCTAGGAACTCCAGGGCTGTCCACCTTTGGAGGAAACGGAGCCGGCAAAACCGCTGCAACGGGCATTAACAAGGATAACGGTTCCGGCTCACCGGCCAACCTGGATTTCTTTTGTTCGCAAGCGGCAAACATCGCCCCTATCGCCAACGCGGGCCCCGACCAATCAGTAACAGCAGGCGATCTGGTAACACTGGACGGAAGCGCTTCGTCCGATCCCGACAGCGATCCACTCACTTATAGCTGGACATTAAACAAACCGGCAGGAAGCACAGCGACTTTGTCGGATGCCACTGCTGCAATGCCGACTTTTACAGCGGATATTGCGGGTGTCTACACCGCTGACCTGATTGTCAATGACGGTATAGATCCCAGTGCCAGCGACAGTGTCACAATAACAGCGGGCCCGGGGAATACTGCTCCTGTGGCCAATGCCGGCCCGGATCAGTCGGTTGCTGCAGGCGATACCGTTACATTGGACGGCAGCGCTTCCAGTGATGCAGACAGTAACCCGTTATCCTACAGCTGGATCTTAAACAGACCTGCGGGAAGTACTGCAAGCTTATCTGACCCAGGCGCAGTCATGCCGACTTTCGTTGCAGATGTTGACGGTGTCTACTCAGCCGATTTGGTGGTCAACGACGGAACCGAGAACAGCCCTGCAGACAGCGTCGTTATTACTGCCAATGTGGGAAATACTGCACCGGTTGCCAATGCCGGACCCGATCAATCGGTCGCCACCGGCGATACAGTGACTCTGGACAGCAGCGCTTCAAGTGATGCCGACAGTGACCCGCTGACCTACAGTTGGTCGATCACTTCCAAACCTGCGGGCAGTGCTGCCAGTTTGTCTGATCCAGGCGCAGCTATGCCGACCTTCACGGCCGATGCAGCCGGAGACTATGTGGCTCAGCTCATTGTCAACGATGGTATGATTGACAGTCCAGCAGATACCGTTGTGATCCACACAGCGAATGGCAACTCTGCACCCATCGCCAATGCCGGACCCGATCAATCGGTCGCCATCGACGATACAGTGACTCTGGACAGCAGTGCTTCAAGCGATGCCGACAGTGACCCGCTGACCTACAGCTGGTCGATCACTTCCAAACCTGCGGGCAGTACCGCCAGTTTGTCTGATCCAGGCGCAGCTATGCCAACTTTTGTTGCAGATGTGGCCGGAGACTACGTGGCTCAGCTCATCGTCAACGATGGTACGGTCGGCAGTACTGCTGATTCTGTGGTCATCCATGCGGCAAACGGTAATACGGCGCCTATTGCCAATGCAGGGCCGGATCAATCGGTCAATCAGGGCGATACAGTTACACTGGATGCCAGTGGTTCAAGCGATGCGGATGGCAACACATTAACCTACCGTTGTTCATTCACCTCCAAACCAGCGGGCAGTTCTGCAGTATTATCCGATACATCAGTCACCATGCCGACTTTCGTCGCAGATATGGCCGGAGACTATGTCGTCCAGTTTATTGTCAATGATGGCATAGTCGACAGTGCTCCAGACTCCGTCGTCGTTACTGCTCAAGGTACTGCGCCTCCACCACCTGCAGTAAACGTCTCATTGCGATTAAAGGTAGAACCGAACGTTGTCGAAAAAGTCGGTAAACCCATAGAAATCCATGGGAAAGCCAGATTGGATCGTAGCGAAATGAAGAAAGGCGAACGGCTACCCATCGTGCTTGAGGTGGGTATAGAAAAACCGGATGGCAGTCATATGAGCCTGATGGAAAAACCGTATAAACTGAAGGAAGAGCTGGAGTTTGAAATAAAATACCGGACAGCTATGACCGGCCAGCACAAGGTCTATGCGATGATTCTCGGATCCGACGATTCTGTATTGGCGTCCGAAAGCCGGTATGTCATGGTTGTTTCTGAGAACGGTGACTCATCTGAGGACGGTGACTCACCTGAGGACGGTGACTCATCTGATGACGGTGACAAAGCCAAGGAGGAAAGTCGCGCGAAATTGGACGCTATACAGGCGAAAATGCTTGTCATTGCAAAATCAACGAACGCCATCCTCGCCACCAGAAATGGTATAAACCAACAGATGCATTATTGGAGATCAAAAACCAAAGATGCCTGCAGGAAAAGTAACAAAAGCAAATGTAAGCGCATCCGCAGATCTTTGCGACGGCTGGCCGTAGCGAAAAAAAGGATCAACAAACGATTAAGGAGATTAAACAGAATCCGTATTGAAATGCGTAAATTGACGTAGGCAACACCTAAATTGTCGCGGTAGCAGTCAAACCGACAATTTAAAATCAAGTAATATTTCTCGAAACCTGGGGCCAACCTGTTATTAAAAGGTTGGCCCTTTTCTATGATTGTGAGATAGATATGCTGGCCGTAATAAAATTCGCCAAGCGGCAACTAAATATGCAGAGCGCAACTCCAGACTGCCTGCCCCCATGTCCGCAAATCAATGACGATCAAATTCATCTATGAAAATAATATGTGACTCACTTTCATGTAGCTTAGTGTTAAGTTTCGTTCCTAAACACCAAGCGACTTTGGTTGACTTGGAACTAATGTAATTTCCGTGAGATCAGGAGTTATACACCCAGAGATTCTGTGTTGTTTTCTGTCCTTTTGATTATCCTACCATCTCTCAAATAAAATCAATTTTTACATTCCCCGAATCGTACCCTTAATAATCACTGCGGGTATACACGGCGATAATTGCCATCATCCCTGCCTAAAGATATAAGCGAGTCGCTACCTCGTGAAAGATTTTGGGACGTCCCTGTCTCCAAAATCGACTCGCCTACGCGACAACCATTATTGCCCCGGTCCGCCCTGCGTCCGTGCCGCTCCGCCACACCATC